>Ga0182012_10000762_pt1 | contig 35218 bp, 23 predicted proteins | sample 612S2SmetaG_FD_120486 | JGI IMG/M metagenome (GOLD analysis project Ga0182012, IMG submission 120486) | Permafrost microbial communities from Stordalen Mire, Sweden - 612S2S metaG | ecosystem: Environmental > Terrestrial > Soil > Wetlands > Permafrost | place: Sweden: Stordalen | collected...
AGAGTTGCCGGGATAAGGGGGAACGAGGTCCACCTCTCGCTTGCCGGCCGAGGTTCAGGAGTTACCCCGGTGGTAACAATGCAGTAAACAACCGAGGAGATCCGTAGTGCCGGACACAGATGCCGCCAGGCCTTCGTTGTTTTCCGCGCTTTCTCTGCGCAGAATCACCACCTCCGGCAACTATATTCCGGAGATCGACGGCCTGCGCTTCGTCGCCATCCTGTCGGTGGTGCTTTATCACGTCCCGATCCAGATTGCGCTCCACCTTGGTCAAGAGGTGGCGTCGGATCCGATCTGGAGCCTGGTCCAGCATGGCGGGCGCGGCGTCGAACTTTTCTTTCTGATCAGTGGTTTCATCCTGGGATTGCCGTTTGCGGCTCACCTTCTGGTTGGCCGGAAGGCAGTGCGCTTGAAACAGTACTTCCTGCGGAGGGTGACACGGCTTGAACCCCCTTACGTCCTTGCGATGTCTCTCCGGATGCTGCTGCTGCTTCTGGTGATGCACAAGCCCGTGCATGATGTCCTATCCCATGGATTTGCCAGCCTCTTCTATCTGCACAGCATGATCTTCGGCTCTATGAGTTCCATTTATCCGCCTGCCTGGTCGCTGGAAGTGGAGATTCAGTTCTATTGCCTGGCGCCGCTTTTTGCCTGGAGCTATTTCACGCTGCGTCCGCCATGGCTCAGGAGGCTCATCGGCCTGGCCTTCATTCTCGCGGCCGGCATTTTGCAGGTCCACTTTCTAGGTACCGATTACAATTCCAGAGCGAACCTCTCAATCCTCAATTTCGCTCAGTACTTCTTTAGCGGTTTCCTGCTGTGCGACTTGTATCTCACCAATTGGAATCGAATTCCACGCCATTGGGTCTGGGACGCCCTCTCAGCCGTTTGCTGGTGGTGGATCTTCGCAGCCCAGGGGAGCAAAGTGCATGTCCTTCTGCCAGTAGCGGCGTTGATGGCCTATGTCGGCGCGTTCAAGGGCGTGGTGTTCCCCAGATTCTTTCGCCTAACCTGGGTCAGTATCCTGGGCGGCATGTGCTACAGCATTTATCTGACACACAACCTGGCCATCACCGCAGTCGGATTTGTCTTTCACCGGCTGCTTGCATCCCCGGGGGTGCCCGCATGGGAGCGCACATCGATCGCCTATGCCGCCTCGATCCCTGCTGTGCTCGCCCTCGGCTTGCTCCTCTTCGTGCTTGTGGAGCGGCCATGCATGGACAAGAACTGGCCGGCAAAACTCTGGCGCCGCTTGCGAGCCAACAATAACCCGACAGTCGCCATTCCCTAGCCGCGGCTCACTTCCGGCAATCACGCGGATATTGAACAAGAAGAGCACCACGTTGGGCGTAGTGCTCTCATGGCGATGAGGTGACGGATGGCGACAACCACCTTCAGCAGCGTCAGGCGCGCTGCCACCAACCGCAGAAGGATCTAAATTGCTAAAGGTAAAAATCAGCTCTATAGATGAAGAAAGTGATCTGCGCCGTAGACCAGGCCCAGCGTAACCAGGGCTATGAAAACTTCGCCGATGGCTCCGACAACGAAAGGGCGCCAGCCCTGTTTGCCTAGCTCGCGCAGGCTGGTGCGCAGGCCGACTCCGGCGAAAGTGAGCAGGAAGGCCCATCGGGATAGGTTGGCAAGGCTGGCCAGTTGCGGCTTGGCGAAAAAGCCGACGGTGGCAAGCAGGGAAATCAGTAGGAATCCCAGGACAAATTTGGGGAATTTGCGCCACAGGAATGCGGCCTTGTTTCCGATCGCCCGGGCCTCACCGCGCGACGACCAATAGAGCGCGTAGCCAAGCACGACGAAGCCGATGAGGGCGTTGCGGCTGGTCTTGGCGAGGACGGCGACCTTGCCTGCAGCGTCAGAGTAGAGCGCGCCGGCGGCGGTAGCTTCAGCGGTGTTGTCGACGGCGAGACCGGCCCAGAGGCCATAGGCCTTGTCGCTGAGGTGCAACGAGTGGCCGATGAGCGGGAATGTGAAGAGCGAGATGGCGCCCAGCGCGAGAATAGCGGCGATGGCGTAGGAGGCGTCTTCATCGTCGGCATCGATGGCGGGCTTGGCGGCGATGATGGCGGAGACACCGCATATGGATGAGCCGATGGCCAGCAGCGATGTGAGTTTGGGCTTGAGCTTGAACGCGCGGCCAATGAAGTGCATAAACGTGAAGGACAGGGTGATGGCGAAGGCGACGAGCAGGAGCGAAATGCCGCCGAGATGAAGAACATCGCCGAGAAGGAAGCGCGAGCCGAGCAGGACGATGCCGGCTTTGAGCCAGAACTCGTAAGTGGCTACGCCGGGTTGAAAGATGCGCGGGATACCGGTAGTGTTGGCGATGATGAGGCCGATGACGATGGCCCAGAGAACGTATTCGATGTTGGGGAAGGTGACGCGGTGGGACTTGGTGTAGGCGGCGATGGATTGCTCGATGAACTTTCCGGCGTAGCCGACGGCGGCCAGCAGAAGCAGGCCGGGGATGAGTTCAACGATGCGGCGTGCGAGGCCGGATGAGGGCGCGAGTGTGGCAGTGGTGACGGCAGTGGCCATGGATGTCTCCTTACTTATTTCGAGTGCGTGAAGCAAGACCGGCGGGACTTACCACTTAATGGGCGGGATCAGGTTGAGGCGCACGAGAAGGGCGAGAGCAAGCGCGAGTGTGACGGCGTAGACGTCGAGCGAGAGGCCGCGCCGGGGCGCGGCGGCGGTGGATTCAGACATGGGGTTGCTCCGTTGAGTTGTTTTGAACTTCAGGCTGTGACTGAAACGCCGTCCGCTGCTTCCTGGTGCGTGGCAGCGATGTCACGGACGGCCCAGCCGGCGATCAACAGGCTTGGGGCGGCCGTGGGTGCGGCGTCGCCGAGGGCGGCGAGGGTGGTACATCGCACTGTCTGGCCGGGCTGCGCGGCGCGGGAGACGACGGCGCAGGGAAAGTCGGGCGGCAGGCCTTGCTGGAGCCATTCCTGGGCGAGCAGATGGAGGTCGCGGCCGGGCATGTAGACGACGCGGGTGGCGTCTTCGAGTTCAGGCAGGGGCGACTGGTTATGCGAACTGGCGTGATGACCGGTGGAGAAAATCACATTGGAGGCGCTGTTGCGATCGGTGAGGGAGCAGCCGATGGCGGCGGCGGCGGCGAACGCGGCGGTGATGCCGGGGACCACTTCGTAGTGAACGTCAGCCGCAGCGAGCGCGGACATCTCCTCAGCGGCACGGCCGAAGATTAGCGGGTCGCCGGACTTGAGGCGGACGACGCTCTGGCCGGCATGCGCGTGGTCGATCATGAGCGCGTTGATTTCGTCCTGGGTGATGGTCTTTGTGCCGCAGCGCTTGCCGACCTTGACGATTTCTGCGTGGGGCGAGGCAAGGTCGATAATGGCTTGCGGGACGAGGTCGTCATGGAGGATGACGTGGGCGGATTGGAGGAGGCGGAGGGCTTTGACGGTGAGCAGATCGGGATCGCCGGGGCCGGCGCCGACGAGATAGACGTGGCCGGCGGAAGCAAACGCAGGTCCTTCGACTCCCTTCGCTGTGCTTCGGTCGCTCAGGATGACAGCCTTTTGTATAGATGTGGGTTTACCGAATTGAGCGAGCTGTCTTGAGGGGCAGGTGGCGGACTCGCAGAGCGCGCGATGGGCTAGCTGATGGAGAAGCAGTCTGCGGGCCTCGCTGCGAGGATGGATGGCGAGGATCTCGCGGCGGAGCGTGCCGAGGTTTTCAAGCCAGGGGCCGAGGTCGCCGGGGAGCTGCTCGTCGATTTCGCGGCGGAGACGCTGGGCGACGGCGGGGCTTTCGCCGGCGGTGGAGATGGCGATCTGGAGATTGCCGCGGCTGACGACGGAGCCGAAGAAGAAATCGCAGTTGGGGATGTCGTCGACGCTGTTGGCGAGAATGCCGCGACGCACGGATTCGCGATAAACAGTGGCGTTCACTTCAGGGACATCGGTGGCTGCGATGACGAGGGTGTTGCCGTCGAGGTCGGAGGGTTCAAAAGCGCGCTGGAGCCATTCGAGTTTGCCTTCGCGGGCTAACTGCTGGATTTCACGGCGCGCGCTTGGGGCGACCACGCGGAGTTGAAGGCCGGTCTTCCACCCCGGCGACGAAGGCCTGTCGCCGGGGGCCCCGGTCTTGAGCAGGCTATTTACCTTGTCGAGCGCGACATTGCCTGCGCCTACGAGGAGGCAGCGGCGGCCGTCGAGTTTGAGAAAGATGGGAAGCATGCTCATGGATCAATTCCCTCAGGGGCTGAAGCCCGAAATCCTCTAAATGCTTTTGCGGCACGACTAAAGTCGTGCCTTTTCAAAGCCGCCTAGTCCGCAACTGCGTGCGGCACACGGCCGGCGGGTAGATCGCGTTCAACGACGTGCAAGGTCTTGCCGCTCAGGTAGACGTGGAGTTCTTCGTTGGAGTGGCGGCCAAACCAGGCGCGCAGATTCTCTTCAGGCTGGCGGGTGATGAGGTAGCGGCGCAGCAGGCGCTCGATCGACTCGGGAACATGCGTGGCGAGGCAACGGTAGCCGACGGGGCGGGCGATGGAAGCGTGCTGGCCGACGGCTCCGCCGAGGCAGAAGTAATACGCGTCGGTGAGCTTGCCTTCGTGCTTGATCTTCTTGCCTTCGATTCCGATGTCGGCGATCCAGTGCTGGCCGCAACTATTCGGGCATCCAGTGACGTGGAGGCGGAGTTGCTGATCGAATTGCGGGAGGCGCTCTTCGAGTTCACCGACGAGCCAGCGGGTGAAGCCCTTGGTCTCAGTGATGGCCAGCTTGCAGAACTCAGTGCCGGTGCACGCGACTGCGCCGCGCCAGAAGGACGAGCCTTCGACGTAGAGGCCGATCTGTCCGAGTTCGGCGGCGAGGGCGGCGACTTTCTCGTTGGGGATGTCGATGAAGAGCAGATTTTGAGAGACAGTTGCGCGCAGTGCTCCCGAGCCGTAGCGGTCGGCGAGATCGGCGGCGGCTTCGAGCTGTTCTCCGGTGAGACGGCCGCGGAGCACCGATGCGCCGATGTAGCTGAGGCCCGGCGTGCGCTGGGGATGGATGCCGGCGTGGTCGCGCAGTACGTCATCTGGGACGTGCTCGGGGATGCCGGGGAGCAGGGTGAAATCGAGACGCGACTGGAGTTCGGCGAGGAAGGATTCGGCAGTCCAGCCTTCCTTCATGAAGAGGTACTTGAGGCGGGCGCGGTCGCGACTTTCGCGCAGGCCCTGCTGGTCGCGGAAGATTTCAGTGACGGCGCGAACGACGTGAACGGCCTGATGGGGAAGGATGAAGGCGTCGAGACGCACGGCGAGATGCGGTTCGTTGGAGAGGCCGCCGCCGACGCGCAGGGAGAAGCCGACCTGGCCGTTGTGCTTTACCGGGGTAAGGCCGATGTCGTTGATCTCGGGGTAGGAGCACCAGGAGGGGCAGCCGGTGATGGAGATTTTGAATTTGCGCGGGAGGTTGTAGAACTCGGGGTTGGCCGTGAGCAGGTGCGCGACCTCGCGGGCGATGGGCGAGGCGTCGAGAATTTCATCGGCGGCAACACCTGCGAGCGGGCAGCCGGTTACGTTTCGCACCACGTCGCCGCATGCGCCTTTGGGCGAGAGACCGATGGCGGTAAGCGCGTCGACGATCTCGGGAAGCGATTCAATGGTGAGCCAGTGAAGCTGGATGTTCTGGCGGACGGTGATGTCGGCGAGGTTGCGGGCGTATTTGCGGGTGAGGCCGCCGATGACGCGAAGCTGAGTTGAGGACAGGATGCCGTTGGGGATGCCGATGCGCATCATGAAGTAGTCGGAGACAAGGCCTTCTCCGCCCTTGCCGCCGGTGACGCCTGCGCCATCGCCCTGGGTGTAGATGCCCCACCACTTGAAGTACATGGAGGCCCACTCGGGGACAACGCTGGAGCGGCCTTCGCGCGCAAAGGTGCGCACCTCGTCGAAGGCTTGCCAGGGATTCTTCTGGCGCTTGAGGCGCTCGGCGCGCTGGGCCTTTGTCTCTTTTACTTCAGTGGCTTGTGTCATTTTTTTCCTTTGGGGGCAGAAACAGAAAGCCCGCGGCAGCAGGGGCTGCGTCGCGGGCATCTCGAGAAACCTTGGTTTACTTACCGATGTTCAGACCGAGGTCACCTGTGCTCGCGAAGCGAGGGACAGAGGCGACAACAGAGGCGGTCTTGCATAGAGAGATGATAGCGGTGGATTGATGGAATTGCAAATGCAATGGTCTTCTCAAGGCACTATGAGACTGAAAAAAGGCGGCGGTCTTGAAGGGCTCAGACAGATTTCAGCTGACTGAATATATCGGGCAGGTTGACGTACATCGGAGTCCCCTTCGCTTCCAAACGCGAAGATTCGACCCACTCCTGGCCTGAGCACGTGCGGCCAGTGCGCGTCTTCGGATCGATGATCCAGACGGTTTCGACACCCATTGTGCGGTAGTCCTGGGCGCGCTCCTGGGTGTCGGAGTAGGTGTCATCGGGGGACAGGATTTCAATGATGAGCAGAGGCGGATCGACGATTACGTCTGGCTGGGTATTGAGTGGAAGCAGGGTCACATCCGGAATCCGAATACGCGTCGGGGACACGCGGACGCGCTGTTCGGTAACGACCTGTGCGCCCCACTCCTGCTCATGGTTCCCAAACCAGCGTGCCAACAATGCTTGAATTCGGGCGTGCTCGTACTTGCCCACGTTGCGCTCCCTGATTTCTCCGTCCACGTACTCACGGTCCGGCCGATAAATTGTGCCGAGGTAGTCGTGCAGCGGGATTTGCAATGTTGTTGCCATGCACTTAAACGATAGCACGATTCTCGCTCAGACTTCAGTCGCGAACGAGGCTCACTGCGGGCAGACCTTCGTTGAGTGTAGCTGTTAATTCAGGCGGTTGCGTGCGCCAGCAGTTCGGATGCAGCGGTGGCCCGGAGCTCGGACAGGATCTGATAGACGGCCACTTGCGCGGCGGCTTTTCCTTCTGCCGACAGGCTCATGCGGATGGGCTGCTTTGGGTCAATAGTGATGGCGTAGAGGATGATCTCGTGTTGCCCGCCCTGGATGTAGAACATGTCGAGCAGATCTTTCATGCCAATGTCGTGGGCGGTAAGGGTGGGCGGGTAGTCGCGCGAAAAACGCGGCGTGGTGCGGGTGACTGTTCCCACAGGATTTTCGTCCGCCGCCGCGTCGATGAGGATGATTCGGTCAGCGTTTTCAAGCGGCTCAAGCAGCGTAAAGCCGCCGGTGCCGCCATCGAGGCATTCAACGCCGTCGGGGACGCCGCGCTGTTCAAGGGCCCTGACGACTTCGACGCCGATGCCTTCATCGCCCATGAGGACGTTGCCGAGGCCCAGAACCAGCGTTTTGTGATCGCTATTTGTCACGCTTCTCCCGCTCGAACTTCCATCCGCCGATGATCGAAGATACAGTGCCGCGGCCCTCGATGTAGTCGTGGTAGAAGGCAAGGTAAATGTGAATGATGACGAACGTGACAAAGAACCACAAGAACGTATGGTGCCAGAAACGTACACCGAACTCGCCGCCCATCAGCGGAACGATCCAGGTGAACATGCGTGGAAGCCACGAATTGCTCATGCTGGAGTAGAGCGCGAAGCCGGTGATGGTCTGGAATACGAACGCCAGGAAGGTACCGAAGTAAATTACACCGGCCAGCGCGTTGTGTCCCGTGGAGATGGGCCCGTGCAGCTTGGTTTCGAGAACGTCGGCCTTGATGACGTCAACGATCTCCTGCTGCTGTGCGCGTTTCAGCGGGAAGAAGGCACTCCACCTGGCGTACTTGTTGCCGACGAAGCCCCAGTAGAGGCGGGCCAGGAAGTTGAATACATAAACGAATGCGGCCACGAAGTGGATGAAACGGACCCAGCCGAACCAGTACTGCTGGTAAGCCTCAGCCGCGTAGAACGGGCTGGATGGGGCGCCGATCAGGTAGCCGGTGACGAGCAGAGCCACGAGAGCGACCGCGTTGATCCAATGGTAGACGCGCACCGGCAGTTCCCACACGTAGATCCGCCGATACTCTACCGGCTTGGGCGCCGGCTTTTGAGGACCTCTGACAACGACTGTCGAACTCATAGCATCACTCGAAGGAAACCTGGTGGAGGTGCCGACCCTGCGGATCGTAGAGATGCACGGCGCAGGCAAGGCACGGGTCAAAGGAGTGGATGGTGCGCAGAATCTCGACGGGCTCGTCGATTTTTGCCACCGGGGTGCCGATCAGCGCTTGCTCAAAGGACGAGCGTTGCTGCTTGGCATCGCGCGGCGAACCGTTCCAAGTGGTGGGCACAACCAACTGATAGTTTGAGATGGCGCCGTCGTGAATCTTGATGTAGTGCGCCAGGGCGCCGCGCGGAGCCTCAGTGAGCCCAACGCCTTCGGCATCCTTGGGCCAGCTCTTCGGTTCCCAGAACTCGCCGTTGAAGGTGGAGACTTCGTTGATCTTCACCCGTTCCATCAACTGGTCGAAGTACTCTTTGAGCCAGATCATGGCCAGGTCGGCGTCGAGGGCGCGGGCAGCGACGCGGCCGAGAGTGGAGAAGAGCGCGCCCACCGGCACGTTGAGCTTGCCGAGCGTTGCCGTGACAACTTCTTTCACGTCGGTGCGGCCTGCCGCAAAGGAAACGATCAGGCGCGCGAGCGGACCCACTTCCATGGCCTGCTCCTTCCAGCGCGGTGTCTTAAGGAACGAATACTTCTCGGAGCCTTCGAGTGTTTCGAAGGGAGGTTTGGGGCCCGTGTATTTGATGTTGGTTTCGCCTGCCCAAGGCTGTAGGCCTTCGTTGTTTCCGCCACTGTAGGTGTACCAGGAGTGCGCGATGTATTCCTTGATCTCCTGAGAGTCGCGCGGGTTGACGGGATGAACGGTGCTGAGGTCGCGATTGAGCACCACGCCGCGCGGATACTTGAAAGTGTCAGTCCTCGCGTATCCCTGGGTGGGGAATTCGCCGTAGCTGAGGTAGTTCGAAAGTCCGCCGCCATACTGTGCCCAGTCCTTGTAGAACGAGGCCACGGTGAGCACATCGGGGATGTAGACTTCGTTGATGAATTCAGTGGCCTGGCCGATTAGGCGGGAGACCAGGTTGAGCCGCTCGGAGTTGATGGCTGCCACTTCATTCATGTTGATGGAGCAGGGAACGCCGCCGACGAGGTAATTCGGGTGCGGGTTCTTGCCGCCGAAAACCGTGTGGATCTTGACGATTTCCTTCTGCCATTCCAAGGCGTCGAGGTAGTGAGCGACGGCGATCAGGTTGACCTCAGGCGGCAGCTTGTAGGCTGGATGGCCCCAGTAGCCGTTGGCGAAGATGCCGAGGCCGCTGGCGGCGAAGGCCTTGATCTTGGTCTGCACGTCAGAGAAGTAGGCGGGCGTGTTCTTGTCCCACTTAGAGTACGACTGCGCCAGTTCCGAGGCTTTTTTTGGATCGGCCTTGAGAGCATTGACGATGTCGACCCAGTCGAGCGCATGCAGGTGATAGAAGTGGATCACGTGGTCCTGCACATACTGCGTGGTCATCATGATGTTGCGAATGATTTCAGCGGTGGGCGGGATAACGATGCCCAGCGCGTCTTCGACGGCGCGTACGCTGGTGAGCGCATGTACGGTGGTGCAAACGCCGCACACGCGCTCAGTGATGGCCCAGGCATCGCGGGGATCGCGGCCAATGAGAATCTTTTCCAGGCCACGCACCATGGTGCCTGAGCTGAATGCGTCCGTAATGACGCCGTTTTCAACCACTGCCTCAATGCGCAGGTGGCCTTCAATACGAGTTACCGGATCGACGACGATGCGTGTCATGGTGTCTTAGATCTCCTTCTGATCATCGGCGTGTACTTCCGCAATGACGGGCCGCTTGCGAATGTTGGTGACTATGGCGTGAGCGGCGACTCCGGCAACCGTGGCAATGCCCACGACCGTGCCGATGGTGTCCGCCGTGCTCTCGATGCCGAAGCCGGGGAACGACGCGAGGTGCTGATAGAACGGACCGTTGTCCCAGAAGCCCTCTTCGCTGCAGCCGATGCAACCATGGCCGGACTGGATGGGATAGCTGGTGCCCTCGTTCCACTTGACCACCGAGCAGGCGTTGTAGGTGACCGGACCTCGGCAGCCCATCTTGTAAAGGCAATAGCCCTTGCGCGCGTTCTCGTCGTCAAAGGACTCGACGAAGAGCCCGGCATCGTAGTTGGGGCGGCGATAGCAGGTGTCGTGAACGCGGCGGCCATAGAATTCTTTTGGCCGGCCCTGGCTGTCGAGCGCGGGCGGCGTGCCCACGACGAGCAGGTGGGTGACTACGCCCATCATGACATCGGCAATTGGAGGGCAACCGGGGACGTTGATGACCGGCTTGTCGATGAGCTTGTGAATGGGTGTGGCGCCGGTAGGATTGGGCTTGGCGGCCTGGACGCAGCCGTTGGAAGCGCAACTGCCCCATGCAACGACCGCTGCCGCATCCTTGGCAACGGTCTGCAGGATCGATTCGGCTGTCTTGCCGCCGATCATGCAGTAGACGCCGTCGTCGCCGGTGGGCACGGCACCTTCAATGAGAACAATGTATTTGCCCTTGTTCTTCTGGATGGTGTCGTTGAGGCTCTTCTCGGCCTGGAAGCCGGACGCTGCCATGAGTGTTTCGGTGTAGTTCAGATCAAGGACATTGAGCAGCACATCGAGAACGATGGGGTGCGATGCCCGGATGAACGACTCGCTGCAACATGTGCACTCCTGAAAGTGCATCCAGATGACAGCAGGCTTATCTTTTTTCTCGAAGGCCGACACGACCTGGCCCATACCTGTCTGACCGAACCCAGCCACCGTTGCGGCCGCGGCGCAGAACTGAAGAAAGTCTCTGCGGCTGTAGCCCTTCTGCTGCATCGAATTCCAAATTGACTGACCCATGCCTACCTCGCTCCGTGCGCATGTTTCGGCTAGGGTCCAGGAGGGGGGAGCACGATGAAGATGCCTGGTGGACTTCGCCGACTGACAGAAGCGAAAGTACGCATCGCAAATAACGACAGGCTGTGCGCTGCATCACAGTTGTAAAGGCCAAATTTCCGGGGTTTCGGGCGAAATGTGATCTAAATCACGCGGAACATTCGACTTGCGACGGATTGTGGGTTGACTCAAAAGGTCAGGCGGGCGCCTGCCTGGGCGGCGAAGGGAGTGCCGACCGTGGTTCCGGGGCCGAAGAAGTCGCCCAATGCGCCGCCGGCAACGCGAAGCTGGTTGGGGCTGGTGATTGGGGCGGTCATGGTGCAGTCGGCGTTGGTGCAGATGTCGGAGACGTTGCCGGTTGCGGCCTGTGCAGCCGGCACCGGTAGCGTGGCGATGTTGGTCACATAGTTTGCGCCGGGGTTGTTGCGATTGAAGAGGTTGAAGAACTCAAAGAATGGGGTTGCAGTCCATTTTTCGCCGAACTTCAACGGACGGCTGACGCGCAAATCGGTCTGGATGTAGGGGGTTCCGCGGAACTGATCCAATTCCGTGGGGATTCCGTTGATGGAGATGCGTGTGCTGTTGTCTGCCGTGGTGATGGTGAAGGGGCGCGCGCTTTCAGCCTGCGACAGGCCGCTCACTTCGAATCCGCCCTTTGCGTGCCAGGTGCCGGCAAAGACGAAACGCTGGCGGACGTCTTCACCGGAGGGGCCGTAATCGCCGGGACCGAAGGCGTCGAGGGGATTGCAGACGCCGTTGACGTAATCGAAGAGCTCGCCTAGAACGCAGCCCCAGGTTTGCGCCTTGGAGAAGGTGTAGTTGGCGATGAGGTTGAATTGATGGCCCACGTCGCCTTGCAGATGAATGAGCAGGCCGTTATAGCTTGATCGATTATCGGAGTGGAAGACGTTGACGTTGGGGACGTAGGCGGCCTGGTCGTTTGTATCGGTTTGAGGGAACTGCGGAGTGAAGAGATTGACGCCGCCGGTGTAGCTGTAGGCTCTATAGGCATGGTTGCCCTGCTCGTGAACGTAGTCGGCGCTGAGAGACCAGTTGCGGGTGAAGGCGTGCTGCATGCCGCCCGAGACGTGAATCGCGTAAGGGGTCTTGTAGGCGGAATCGATCAGGTTGGCGCCACCTCCGGCTGAAGCGCCGGGAACGCAGCCGGCGTTCTCCGTGCCGCCGGGATTGGCGACCGGATCGACGCAGGGGCCCGGCGCGGTGTTCACGGCCTGAAATGCGGTGGCCCAGCCGTTTTGCGCGAGGTCGTTGAAGTAGAGACCGAAGCCGGCGCGCAGGACAGTGGCGCCACTGCTGCCGGGCGCATAGGCGAGGCCGATGCGCGGCGCGAATTGCTTGTGGTCGTCCTGCGGGGCGCCGTGCACGAGTGGAATGCCGAGAGCGGCCAGCGTGATGTAGCCGGGGTTGTCGATCTGGCTGCGGCGTGAGCCGGTGAACAAACCGTACGTGGTGGAGTAGCGCAGGCCGTAGTTGAAGGTGAGACGACGCGGGAGCTGCCAGGAGTCCTGCGCGTAGAAGGCGAGGCGCTGGATGTCCTGCGAAAAGCCTCCGCCGAGGTTGGAGGTTGAGGCTCCGGCGCTCATGTCGGCCGTGAATTGGGCGGGGTTGGCGAGGTAGTAGGTTGGATTCTGCGGGAATTGATAGAGGGTCTCGGTGTTGGACGGAAACGCGCCACCGAGGACCGGTTCATGGATGATGTTGGCGCCAAACTTGATGGCGTGGCGGCCTTGTTCGCTGCTCAGGTCATAGCGAAACTGGTACTTTTCCTGGTCGCGATCGGAGGGGAAGAACGTGATGGGCGTGGCGAATTGATTGTCGCCGTAGGTCTCAAAGCCGGAGACGGTGGCCGAGGTTGAACTGAAGGGAAAGGCGAGCGCGAAGTCGAGGTCGGAGTTGCGGGTTTGCGTGAGGTGCAGGCCACTGGCGTTGAAGAGCGCGCGGCCGAGGAGCCTTGGAGTGAAGGCGAACTGGTTGCCGATGACGAGGCTCATGTAGTTGTTGTGAGTGAGCAAGCCGGTGGAGGGCAATGTGCCTTGCTGGACGAGGTCGTTGTGGGTGGTGTAGCTGTCGGCGGAGCCGCGTAGGTTCCACTGGGACTTTGCGGACTGGGACCAGTCGAGGCGCTCCAGCCCGAGAAAATCGCGAAACGGGATGGGCACATTCCCAGGCACGGTGATAGAAGGGACGCCGGGAATCAGGCCTTCGGATGCAAGCGTGGCCAGCGCGTCGAATTGCGTGACGTTGGCGGGACTGTAGGCGATGCTGGCGTCTTCGTGCACGCCCTCGAAGGCCGTGAAGGTCCAGAGCTTGTTCTTTTCGATGGGGCCGCCGGCGGTGCCGACATAGTTTTGCCGCGAGAAGGGCTGCTTGGGATTGGGCGCGGGATTCTCGATGGGAAAGCGGGCGTTGAGGTCGGCGGCGCGCTCGAAGAATGCGGCATCGCCGTGCCAGTCGTTGGTGCCGCTTTTGGTGGTGAGTTCAACGGAACCGGCGGTGGTGCCGCCGGTGTCGGCATCTTCCTGCGAGGTGCGAACGGCGAATTCCTGAATGGAGTCGGGCGAAAAATTCTGGAGGAAGCCGCCGATGTAGTCGTCGGAGTTATCGCCGCCGTCGACGGAGAGCTCGTTGTTGAGGCCGGAGCTTCCGCCGGTGGAGACGGCTGTGATGCGGGCCTTGGTGGGATCGGAGGGTTCGACCGGTTCGGTGCCGGGAGCGAGATAGGCGATATTGGCAAAGCTGCGCGCGGGGAGCGGGAGATTTTCAAGGTCCTGGCTGGTGATGACGCTCTGGTGAACCTGGCTGGCGAGGTCCATGGCCTGCGTGGCGATGGAGGAGCTTTGCGCCTGCACGTCGACGGACTGCACGACGACGGGAGGCTTCAAGGTCACGGTGATGTCGCGCACGGAACTGATGGCAATGGGAAGATCGGCGACGGCATCGGCGAATCCCGGCGCGGTGACGGCCACGCGGTAGGTTCCCGGCGGGAGATCGTCCATGCGGAAGTTGCCGTGATCGTCGCAGGAGGCGGTGCGGGCGATCGACGAGGGCCGGAGATGGACGGTGATGGTGGCGGAAGGGATGCGTGCGCCGCGACTGTCCTCAACCAGGCCGCGCAGCGAACCGCCGAGGGTCTGGGCGATTGACACGGCGGTTGCGAGACAGAACGTCACCAGAACGAGTGCGGATTTCACAGGGATGGGCCTCTTCCTTACTGATAGTTGCAAGAGTGGTGTTGCGTCAACTGTTTCTGCGAAGGGGCTCCACGTTGTGAGATCGGCTGATATTGCAAATTGCGAGGGCGAAATCGCAAAAGGATTGTGACGAGTGGCGGCGACACTTTAAGATGGCATACATCTTCGCTTCGCCCTGGAGTTCCCCACATGACGATTTCCCGCTGTACGATTTACTGTTCTTTGATTGAGCGCGTTGCTAACTCCCGCACTTTGAAAACCGCGTTGATTTGCATTGGAGTGGCTGCCGGGTTGGCGCTTTCGCCTGCGACGATGCGCTCGCAGGAGCATGCCACGACGCCGCTGCCGGAGATGCATTGGCGGATGATCGGGCCGTTCCGCGGTGGGCGCACGCGGGCGGCGACGGGCGTACCGGGACAGCCGAATGTGTTTTATGTGGGCCAGGTGGACGGCGGCGTGTGGAAGAGCGACGACTACGGGCGGACGTGGAATCCGATCTTCGATGGGCAGCAGACGCAGTCGATCGGAGCCATTGCGGTTGCGCCTTCGAACGCGAGCGTAGTGTATGTAGCAAGTGGCGAAGGACTGCACAGGCCGGACCTTTCCGTAGGCGATGGGATTTACAAATCGACCGATGCGGGGAAGACCTGGGAGCACCTGGGACTGCGTGAGGGCCAGCAGATTCCGGCGCTGGCGGTCGATCCAAGCGATCCGAACAAACTCTTCGCGGCGGTGCTGGGCCATCCGTATGGGCCGAACGAGGAGCGGGGCATTTACCGCTCGACCGATGGCGGCGCGACGTGGACGAAGGTGCTCTACAAGGGCGCGGATACAGGCGGGTCGGATGTGGCGATCGATCCGAACAATCCCGATGTGGTGTATGCATCGATGTGGCAGGAGACGCTGGGGCCGTGGGAAGATGCGAACACCTACGACGGGACGAAGGGTGGTCTTTACAAGTCGACCGATGGCGGAACGACGTGGCGGCAACTGACAAGGGGGTTGCCGGAAAACGTGGTACACATCCAGGTGGCGCTCTCGCAGAGCGATGAGAAGCGGCTCTACGCGACAATTGCCACGAAGGCCGAAAGCGGCTATGGTTCAGGCGCGGGGCTGGCTTTTTATCGCTCAGACGATGCGGGCGAGAGCTGGTATAAGGCGACGGACGATCCGCGGCCGGCGCTGAAGATCGGCGGCGGCGATCTGCCGATTGCGAAGGTCGATACCAAGAATCCCGACGTGGTGTACAGCGCCAGCATTGTGACCATGCGGTCGGTGGACGGCGGCAAGACGTGGATGGGCCTGCGCGGTGCGCCGGGCGGGGACGACTATCAAAACCTGTGGATCAACCCGGAGAATCCGGACATTATTCTGCTGGTGAGCGACCAGGGCGCGCTGGTGAGCGTGAACCGCGGCGAGACGTGGAGCTCGTGGTATAACCAACCGACGGCGCAGCTTTATCACGTTGCGGTGACGAATACATTTCCGTACCAGGTATGCGCCGGGCAGCAGGAGAGCGGCTCAGTGTGCATATCGAGCCGCGGCAACGACGGCGAGATTACGTACCGCGAGTGGCATCCGGTGGGCGTGATTGAGTATGGGTATGTGGCGCCGGACCCGCTGCATCCGGAGATTGTGTTTGGAGCGGGGCGGTCGCTGGTTTCGAAGTTTGACATGGTGACAGGGCAGGTGCAGGATGTGACGCCGATTCCGGTGCGCGACCCGGCGTATCGGTCTGACCGGACGGAGCCCATTCTGTTTTCGCCGATTGACGCGCACGATCTGTATTACGCGGCGAACGTGCTGTTCGAGACGAAGGATTACGGGAAGACGTGGGCGAAGATCAGCCCTGACCTGAGCCGTGAGCACTCGGGACAGCCTGCATCGCTACCGGCCTTGTCGGAAAAAGATGCGGCGAGACGGCGGGGTGCAATTTACGCGGTTGCGGCGTCGTTCAAATCGATCGACACATTGTGGGCGGGAACGGACGATGGTTTTGTCTGGGTGACGAACGACCACGGGAAGAATTGGAAGAACATTACGCCGGCGCAGTTGACGCCGTGGAGCAAGGTGACGCAGATCAGCGCGTCGCACTTCGACAATAAGACGGCGTATGTGTCAGTGAGCCGGATGCGCATCGACGATATGAAGCCGTATCTGTTCCGCACGCATGACGGCGGCACGACTTGGGAGTCGATTGCGGCCGGGCTTCCAGATGGATCGCCGGTGGACACCGTGCGTGAAGACCCGGTGTGCAAGGGGCTGCTTTTTGCGGGCACGGAAACGGCGGTTCTGGTGTCGTTCGATGACGGCGACCACTGGCAGCCGTTGCAGTTTAACCTGCCACACACATCGATGCGCGACCTTATGATCAACGGCAACGACCTGATTTTGGCCACGCATGGGCGGTCGTTCTGGATACTGGATGACATTTCTCCACTGCGGCAGTTGAGCGCGGTGAAGGCAGATGCCGCTTTTCTGTTCAAGCCGGGCGCGGCTTATCGGGCGCGGCGGAGCACGTACTCCGACACGCCCCTTCCGATCGATGAGCCCGCGGGCGAGAATCCGCCGGATGGAGCGGCGATTGATTACTCGCTGCAAGAGGGAACGGCAGGGTCGGTGACTCTGGAGATTCTCGATGCAAGCGGCAAGCTGGTGCGAAAGTATGCGAGCACCGACGCGCCTGAATCGACGCTGGCGGAGCTTGAGAAGCAGTTGATTCCGATGTACTGGCTGCGCATGCCGAAGACGCTGCCGGGCACGCCGGGCATGCACCGCTGGGTGTGGGATTTGCGCTACACCACCCCGACTGCGACGCGGTATTCGTATCCAATTTCGGCGGTGCCGCACGACACGCCGCGCGAGCCGGAGGGACCGCATGCGCTGCCGGGGACGTACACAGTTCGTCTGACGGCGGGGGGGAAGGTGCTGACTGCTCCGCTGACGGTGAAAATGGACCCGAGGGTGCATGCGACACCGGCTGAGCTGGCGAGCTTGTTTGCGGAGGAGAGCAAGCTGGCTGCCATGGTGACGAAAGGCTCATCGGCGGCGCTGCAGGTGCATTCGGCGCGGGAGCAGTTGGCGGCAACGGCAAAGACTGCGGGGCCGGCTGTCAAAGAGGCCATTGAGAAGGTCGACAAGGAACTGGGCGAACTGCTGAGCGGACGCAGGAGTCCGGGTGGTGGCGAGGCGGAGCCGGGGCTGGATGACGCGGCGGGCGAGTCGGCCGGACTTTATCAGGAGGTTGGATCGTCGGATGCGGCGCCGACCGCTGTGCAGGTGAAGGCGGCCGAGCATGCAGGCGCGGAACTGGCCGAGGCGCTGAAGCGCTGGGAGCACACAAAGACGATCTTGCTGCCGGCGTTGAACCGCCAGCTTGAAGCCGCTCACCTGCCGCAAGTGAACCTTGCAGAGATGCCGCAGGACATGCCGGATAGTGGCGATGAGGATTAGTCTATGAAATGTATGGAACGACGAACGTTGGTCTCGGTCTTCACTTCCGTGATGTTCATTGCCACATTCGGCGCCGTGTTGGCGGCGCAGACGGTTAGGGAGGTGACTCCGAGCGAGCCGAGGATCAAGGAAGTGATACCGGTTGAACGACCCATACCGTTTTCGACAGGGGCTCGGGACAATGTCGAATTGATCAAGTTCCGCACCGTCGACCAGATGACCGAGAAAGATCGCAATCTGGTAGCGGATGCGGAATCATCGATCAGCGAGCGCGCTGGATTTCTCGGATTGGATTTCAATGGAGGCAAATGGAATTACGAGCAGGTGGTTTGCTCGGCGATTCCCAATCATATTCTGTTGCGATTTGCGCGCAACAACGGAACGGGCGATGTCAGCGTATTCTCGGCATCGATTCCACGCGATGGTGACGGCCGGGTGCGGATCATTCCGATCCAAATGAGAGGATATTCTCTGTTCTCCCCAGCGCCGATCAATGCGATGACGATCTCCGCATTCAATCACATTCGGGCGGAAGAGCATTTCGCAACACCACCGGATTGGCTTGGGACCGGACTTTGCTACGCGGCGCTGGCCGGAGGGCGTCCTCAAGCGGTGTTGCCGGCGGAGTCATCAGAGAATTGGAAGTCCCCATTGGCCGGGCCGCCCAAGCTTGAAATTCAGAATGGTCGCAACGTGATCCTCTCTTTTGTGGATATATCGGCGACAGCGCGACCCATGGAATGGACGATGAATTTCGACATCAGAGGAAATCTGCTCAAAGCCATGCATAGGCCCGCTGAGCTGATTCAAACCAAGGTGGTTCACCCCGTATCGATTAGTACGGCAACTACCGAAGCCAAGGTTCCCTCGCCGGAGAATTGAACCGGCTTCACACCCGGCGCTTGAAACACCGATCGTTGGGTCGCTCGTACACTTGACCCACGATGATCTGAAAGATTCAATCGAGCAAGTGTGCCTTGAGGCGGGTTCAGATTGAGCCGCTTCGCCTTCCGGACAGCGCAATAGACGATTCTAGTCGAGTTCGTCCAAGTTATTGATTATAAGTAGTTTGTTCTGCTGGGAGGGGTTAAGCCGAAGGGTGGGCCGTCTCTTTGGAGACGACGCACCCTCGGATCAACGTGCTCCCGTTGAGATTCCAAATGGGGAATCAGCGCCGCTGGTGACTATGGAATTCATATACCGCCCCGACCGTAAATCCCTGGGGATCGAAGTCATATCCATTCGCGAAAATGTTCGGCCAGTCCTGGTATTCGTAGTCGGCACGAAGCCAGACGCGTCCGAATGGACGGTACTCAATGCCGCCGCCCGGAGCCCATTCGACCCATGTGAAATGCGAGCTCGTCTTTTTAACGTCGAGGCTTCCGTAACTTCCAAGGAACTTCATGTATGGCCTGAAATTGTGGAAATGCCGGTAAGTGTAGGTAAGTCCACCGCCCAAGGTATCGGTGCGAAAATCGTTGGGAAGCGCGGGGCTGCGGTGGACACTTAGGTCGCGAGCTTCAAACTCCACGCCGAGTCCTCGCAGCAATGGAGGCCCCCCGTTGAGATTTGCGTCGAACCACAATGTTCCGCCCCACTCATGGCCTGGGCCGAAATCCATCTTGTAGTCAGAAACGCCGGCTCCAGCGGCCATTGTCACACCAGTCCCGCCTTTGGCGGCAGGCGCAACTTGTGAGGAGGTGGGAACTGCTAATGCCGCAAAGAGGACTGCCAGTACGAGCTTCGAGCACAAATGGCGAGACATTGAGGTTCTCCTTCCAAAATTGCAGCCCCCCCCGAGGCGAGCACTTTGCGAATAAGTGTACCTTAGCTCACCGATGACGCGTTTCAAAATTTGGTTGGAAGCGAACGAGTCAACACGCTTCACGGGTAACCAACAGTCGGTCAACCGAACGATTATCAGGCTGCGAGTTGCAGCGGGATGAGGCACACGCAGTCTTCAGGCCCGATTGAGTGTTTGACTTGAGCGGGTTCCAGGATGTCGGCGGCATCGGACATTTTCTCCGTTTCCCAATTGGTAACACCGTAGGTTGGTCGGCGGAAAGTCTGGATCGGAAGCGCATCAAGCTGTGCCTGATCTCATTCTGATAAACTTTGATCGTTGATCCATTGCGTCAAGGCTAAGATGTCAATTCACAAATGATCGTCCAGCCAAGTCCCAGGAGAAAGCCGGGAAAGCGACAACAGCCTATGTCGAATCAAGTTTCCATTTGTGTAATAGGGTCCGGATATGTCGGACTTGTCGCGGCGGCCTGCTTCGCCGAAATGGGGCATCGCGTTGTCTGCGTTGATAACGACGAAGCCAGGGTGAATACCCTCCGTGAGGGCGGCGTGCCCATATTCGAAGACCATCTGCCCGAGTTGCTGGCCAAACATCGGGATCGTGGGTTGGAGTTTACCACCGATTTGGGTACCGCAGTGGAAGCGAGCGAGGCTGTTTTCATAGCCGTCGGCACCCCCCAGGGTGATACTGGCGCCGCAGATCTGTCTTATGTCGAGGCCGTGGTCTCCGAGATTGCACGTTCCATCGGGGGCTACAAGGTAATCGTAGAAAAGAGCACTGTGCCGGTCTACACCAACGAGTGGATCCGCCGCGTGCTGCACCGCCATGGCGTCCATCCGCAGAGCTTCGACGTGGTTTCCAATCCGGAGTTTCTGCGCGAAGGCGCTGCGGTTATCGACTTTCTGCATCCAGACCGCATCGTGGTCGGGGCAGTCAACGAGAACTCCGCCGATGTGCTGCGGCGCATCTATGCGCCGCTCACTGAGGGGACCTATTACTCTCAGTCCGGGGCGCTCGCGGGTCCTTGCAGCGCAAGTCATCCGGCAAGCCTTTTGGTCACTTCGACGCAAAGCGCTGAGATCATCAAGCACGCATCCAACGCTTTCCTGGCCCTCAAGATATCCTTCATCAATGCGGTAGCCAATCTTGCTGAGGCCGTGGACGCGGACATCGAGGACATCGCTGCCGGCATGGGCCTCGACAGTCGCATCGGCAACAAATTTCTGCGAGCCGGGCTTGGCTACGGCGGGTCCTGCTTTCCGAAGGATGTGGCCGCTTTCCACTGGGTGGCGCAGCAGCGGGGGGTGGACTTCCAACTACTCCAGGAAGTTCGCAAGATCAACGAAACGCAGAAGGATATTTTCTTTAATAAGGTGCTCTCGGCGCTGTGGACGCTTCGCGGCAAGCGGATTGCGGCGCTGGGCCTGGCCTTCAAGGGGAACACGGACGATATACGCGAATCACCTGCTCTGGACATCATCAAGAGACTGTTGGATGCGGGTGCTTCGGTGACCGCCTACGATCCGGCGGCTACGGAGCGCGCGAGAGTCGTGTTACCGCCATCCGGCAAGATGCATTATGCATCCGATCTCTACGAGGCGGCCAAAGACGCCGACGCTGTTCTGATTCTGACTGACTGGAAGGAGTTCGCTTCGATCGATCTGGTGCGGCTCAACCAGGCAGTCCGCTTCCCGATTGTGATCGACGGCCGCAACCTTTACAAGCCGCAGGAGATGCTGGATCACGGCTTCACTTATGTTAGTGTGGGCCGGCCGGCAAGTTATCAGGCACAGCAAGGCAAGCCGCGAAGCTTGGTATTATAGGCCGGTTCATTTTTTTCCTTGTTTTGGATAGTTATTTCGGCCAGGTCAATGACCCGCGCCAAGAAGCACGAGATCCTGACCATGCGCGTACTCGTAACCGGCGCCGCCGGATTCCTCGGTTCTCACCTGACTGACAGGCTCCTGGGTGAGGGCCATTCAGTCCTGGGCATTGATAACCTTTCCACCGGGAACCTCGATAACCTTGCCCACCTCGCGGGCGAGCCGCGCTTTAGCTTTGAAGAAAGAGATATCTGCAAACCCTTCGATCCGGGTCCGGTGGACTGTGTGTTCAACTTCGCTTCCCCAGCCAGCCCGCCTGAATATCTACGTCTCGCAATTGAGACGCTGCGTGTTGGTTCCGTCGGCACTGAGAACACACTCGAGATTGCAGCCAGGTATCGCGCCTGCTACCTCCACGCCTCCACATCGGAATGCTATGGCGATCCGATGGAACATCCGCAGAGTGAGGACTACTGGGGAAATGTAAATCCGGTCGGTCCGCGTTCAGTTTACGACGAGGCCAAGCGTTTCAGCGAGGCACTGGTCATGGCCTATTATCGTGCTCGCGGCGTCAATACCCACCTGGCGCGAATCTTCAACACCTACGGTCCGCGCCTGCACCCCAGCGACGGTCGCGTCATCTCCAATTTTCTTATGCAGGCTTTGCGCGGGGACCCGCTGACGATATACGGAGATGGCAGCCAGACCCGAAGCTTCTGCTATGTAGACGATCTTATCGAAGGAATCCTGCGGCTCTCCAAATCAGAGGAACACATGCCCGTGAACCTCGGCAACCCCATCGAGATTACGATTCTCGAATGCGCGAAAGCTGTCCTTGAGGTAACTGTTTCGGAAACTGGGCTGTGCTTCGAATCCCTGCCGGAAGATGATCCCGCACGCCGCTGCCCGGATATCACGAAGGCTCGCACGCTGCTGGATTGGGAACCGCGGATAGCGCTCAGGGAAGGGCTAACGAAATCGCTTGATTTCTTCAGAAGTAAGATAGCTCAGGAAAGTCCCCAGCTGAACCGTTTATGAGGCTCATCGAACCGAAGCCCGCCAATTGAGTGCTCAAAATGCAGCCACGACATCCACAAATGAAGACGGCAGCCTGCGCCGCGTATTGCGCCCGCCGTTGTACTCACTAACCAGTACCCGGTTCTTTGCGGCGTTCTACGTGCTGGTCTTTCACTTTGCATCCCGTCCAGCGCGACAAGCCGGAGCACCTGCCACTGTAACTCGGTTTCTGAGCAACGGTTACATGGGTGTGCCATTTTTCCTTATTCTTTCGGGCTTCATTCTTTCGTATTCCTATCTGGGTCAACTTCGGTTCGGAGGCGAGAGAAGGAGGTTTTGGGAAGCACGGTTTTGTCGTGTTTATCCTGTGTACCTGTTATCGTTGCTGATCGATTGGCCGTTTCGGGGGCAGATGACGGCCAGTGCCACTATTGCTGTATTGACCGCGACGCAGGCTTGGAATCCAGCCAACGGCTTGGCTCAAATGTGGAACTTTCCCGCGTGGACGCTCTCAGTAGAAGCATTCTTTTATTTGTGTTTCCCGCTGCTGTTGCCGGCTTGCGCAAAACTTCAGCGCCGCATTCAGATCGCTTGCATTGCACTACTTTGCCTGGTGATTGCGCTGCTCCATACTTCGATTCCCGCTAACCAGATTGACCCGGCCGATGCGGCCACTCTCCATTAGATTCCGCTGCCCCTCGAGCGGCTGCCGGAGTTTCTGTTGGGAATCCTGATAGCCTTGCGCCTGATCGACTCTCCGCACAAGGGTAACTCGCTCAGAATTGGTCTTTACCTACTGGCTGCGTTAGTCATGCTCTCCGTTTTGGACGCACGCTGGCTCTCGCTTGTGACGCTGCCGTATGTGGGGCTCATTTACGAGTTAGGCGCTGAAGGGAGTTGATTTACGAAGGTATTGTCGTGGCGCCCCCTGGTTTTCCTGGGTGGGGCGAGTTACTCGATCTATTTGCTGCAATATCCGATACGCAACTGGGTGCGCCTCCTGTGCGAAAAAGTTCTGCATGTTCCTTACGTAGTGGGATCGCTTTCTTCGCCGGCACTGTTGATCGTCATTTCCTGCCTGGTGTTTCACTATTACGAAGAAGCGATGCGGCGCGCATTGAAGCGCCTTTTCGCTTCCCTGGAATTTCACAGGCAAGCATTGAAAAAAGACTTGCCCTGGGCCTGAGAAATAATCTTTGTGTAACGCTGAGCACTCGGTCGCGAAATCCGAGCTAACTCAGTCCTGTCATCTTGACGGTCTGCTTGCCTTTCTTGACCCATAAGAAATGCGGGCTTGAATCTGAAATGCCAATGTCTGGCCCCAAGACAGTTGTGTGAGCGTGGGTAAGTTCGTTACATTGGTTCATGCAGGTTGAAGGTCGCTCTTTGGCGGCACGAATATAGTCTCGACAGTCTCTTTTTGTTTTTGGCTGGAAAGGACAACAGCGGCTGAATCCGCCGTCAAGTGTTGCGGCGCGAAAGATGGCGCAACATCTACATTGAAAGGACGCTTTGCGCTGTCAACCTTGTCACCGCAATGTCGCGTTTGCAAGCACGACTCTGGGAAGCGGCGCGATCTCGATCCCCTTGCTGGAGATCATGGCTTGATTTACATTGACCACAGGCATGCCCAGCGGTCAGGCACAGGCCGGGGCCGCAGTCCAAATGCTCCAACGCCATTGGCTGCGTTTTTCGACTCGGATCAGAGGAAGATGGAATGAGAAGCAAGCTGGTCGTGGTTACAGGGGCAGGCGGGTTCATCGGGGGAAGTCTGGTAGCATCGCTGAGACAGCGTGGTTACAGTCAAATCCGTGCTGTCGACCTTAAGCCGCTGGATCATTGGTATCAGAAGTTCGACGATGTCGAAAACCTCTCTCTTGACCTGAATGAAAAAGAGAACTGCGAGATCGCGGCAAGAGGGGCTTCGGATATCTATAATCTGGCCGCGAACATGGGAGGTATGGGTTTCATTGAGAGCCACAAGGCTCTTTGCATGCTTTCGGTGCTGATCAACACACATATGTTGATGGCGGCGCGGAAATACAACGTGGAGCGCTATTTCTATTCTTCTTCGGCCTGTATATATAACGGCCACCTCCAACATACCTCCGACGACGGTGACCGATTCAAGGCGCCGGCATTGAAGGAAGCGGACGCTTATCCAGCTCTGTCGGAAGACGGCTATGGTTGGGAAAAACTATTTTCGGAGCGGATGTGTCGCCACTACATGGAAGATTTCGGTCTGTGTGTGCGGGTGGCGCGGTTCCACAATGTGTATGGTCCATGGGGAACCTGGTTTGGTGGCAGGGAAAAGGCGCCGGCAGCTATTTGCCGCAAGGTGATCGAAGCCAAGTTAACCGGCAAGCATGAAATCGAAATATGGGGAACGGGCCACCAGTCACGATCCTTCATGTACATCGACGACTGTATTAAGGGCATTGAGTTGATCATGGATTCCGGCATTATCGAGCCCATTAACCTTGGATCGAGCGAGGCCGTGAGCATCAACCAACTGGTAGATATCGTGGAAGAGATCGCGGGCACCAATTTGAAGCGGAATTATGTTCTGGATGCTCCCAAGGGCGTGAATGGCCGGAACAGCGACAATACGCTTATTAGAGAGTACCTGAGTTGGGAGCCGAGCATCCCGCTTCGTACTGGATTGGAAAGGACGTACGCCTGGATCCATGAGCAATACCAGTTGCGGGAGCGGGGTGCGGCGGGAGTCGTTCGCGAAATCGACTTTGTCAAGCAGTAGCCGTGATCTGATGATATGACCTCGGCCATCCAGTCAAGATGGGAACCCCGAACGCTTCCGGCGAATTGAATACGCCGCAAGGCAGAAGCACACACCTCAGAGTCCGGTTAAATCTACTGGAATCGATCGCGGATTCGAGCGCTCATACTCCAGCAAACCCCATCCATCATCCAAACCGCCAGAAAACTTTGCGCCAGCAACCATTGAATGGGCAGATTCTCCATTGCCATTTCATTGGGGCGTGAAATCGTTGTCAATGTCGGGGAATTTGGTTTGTCATTGGAGTGTGGCGAAAGCGAAAACTCTCGACCGGTCGCAGTTCAGCTTCGGATAGCCTTGTAGACTTGATACCCTAAGTATCTGATTGCACCTGAAGAAAGCATGCTTGAGCGATCTGGAGACTGCATATGGGTTTGCATCAAAAGACCGCAGTCATTATTGGCGCAGGCCCTGCCGGCCTCACGGCTGCCCTTGAGTTTCAGAAACTGTCGGATGTGAAACCGGTCATCCTGGAGGCATCTCAGGAGATCGGCGGAATTTCACGAACTGTCCGCTACAAAGGCAATCGAATGGATATCGGAGGCCACCGCTTCTTCTCAAAGAGCGATCGCGTCATGGAATGGTGGCTGGAGCAAATGCCTACTGAAGCCGGCGCCGACAACGCCGCTGCGATCAGCTACCAGAATCAGTCTCGTTCCATTGCCGGCATGGGCGTCACCTCGGACAAGACGGCGAAGGAAGACGACCTTGTAATGCTTATTCGTCCGCGAAAAAGCCGCATCTACTTCCTGCGCCGGTTCTTTGACTACCCCATCACGCTGACAAAGGACACTCTCACCAAGTTGGGTCTGATACGCACCTGCAAAGTAGGCTTCAGCTATTTCAGTTCCAGGCTCTCGCAGATTAAGCCTGAAAAGTCATTGGAAGACTTCCTCATCAACCGCTTTGGGAGGCAGCTCTACCTCACATTTTTCAAGAGCTACACCGAGAAGGTGTGGGGAACCCCTTGCAATGAGATATCCGCCGAGTGGGGCGCCCAACGCATCAAAGGGCTCTCGCTGACGACAGCTGTCAAGCATTTCTTAATGAAGACGTTTGGCAAGGAGAGGCAGCATGACATCAAGCAGAAAGGGACGGACACGTCGCTGATCGAGCGATTTCTGTATCCGAAGTATGGCCCCGGCCAGCTCTGGGAGCATGTTGCGGGTAAAGTCATTGGTGGCGGAGGCGAGATCCACCTGGGTTGGAAAGTGGAACGAGTTTATACGAAAGGCAAGCGCATTCTTTCTGTCGACGCGGTCAGCAATGCGGGAGAGCGTAGAAACTTCCCAGGAGACTACTTCTTTTCGACCATGCCGATGCGTGACCTCATCAATGCCATGGCCTCCACCGGCACCGAGATCCCTTTAGCAGTGAAGGAAGTCTCCGACGGTCTTATCTATCGCGACTTCATCACCATCGGCATTTTGATCGATAAGCTCAGCGTCACTGAAGCTGACGGAGGGCTGCTCAAAGACACGTGGATCTATATTCAGGAACCGGATGTCCAGATTGGTCGCCTCCAAATATTCAACAACTGGAGTCCATACCTCACCGAGCCAGGCAAGATTTGGATCGGCCTCGAATACTTCTGCTACGATACGGATCCCCTTTGGTCAATGCCTGACGACGAGCTCAAGAAGTTTGGCGCCATGGAGTTGGAAAAAATCGGGATTCTCATTGCTAAAGATGTAATCGACTCGCACGTGGTTCGCGTACCCAAAACCTATCCTGCATACTTTGGCACTTATAGCCGCTTTGCTGAGTTACGAGCCTTCACGGATGCTTATGAGAATCTTTTTCTTATTGGACGCAACGGGATGCATAAGTACAACAACCAGGACCACTCTATGCTTACCGCGATGCAGGCGGTTGAAAATGTCCTCAATGGAGTTGTGGACAAGGCCAATCTCTGGCAAATCAATTCCGACCAGGAGTACCACGAAGAGAAGACATCGGCAGAAGAATCCGAGGATGCAATTGATGTTTTAGTAAAAGAAATCATGGATTGATGATTCAAAACACGGAAGCCCACGATCACGCGACAACGGCGTGGAGTTGGACCTGCGCAGGGCTTTCTAAGGTGATCGAGGTGCTGGGAGAGTAATGATTCTCACCTCGTAGCCAACGAAGCGATTGAGCAGGACTGGCTCCCAGGAAGGTATTGCTTTTTTCCAATTGCCCTCGGGGTCGAAGATGTCGGCTTTGCCACTCACCATCACGTAACGACCGGCAGGAAGGTCTTCAGTCAGGCGGTCAATCGAGGCTTCATCCCAGCGCAGCGACACATGCAAGGGTGTAAGCTGCTTCCAATGCTCGGCGGGATGTCTCGCCGGCGCGAGAAGGAACATTGACTGTGGCTCATTGGCGTCGAAGCCGCCGTAATATGCCGCCTCTGACACATCTCCGTCCCACAGGATCGGCAACCCGGTCGCCTTCGCCGCGGCGAGCGCACTTCGCGGATCGTCTTTGCCGTAATTGTATGAAAAGAGCAAGCGAGCCGAAGATGTACCCCAAGCAAGCGCCAGAATGATACTCGCTACGGCTCTTGAGCGAGTCGAAAGCCGTTTCGCAGAAAGAACCAGTGCTAAGGCCACGCAAAGTATGCCCACGACCCCCATTGCGTGACGACCGAGGAAACCGAAGTGGATGGCGCGCGCCATAATGAAAAGCGCCAGCAGCCCGATCAACCCAGCGAGCGACATTCCACGTGCTTCCCTGGCGTCTGCAGAGCCCTTCCAATACAGATAGACGAGCGCGGCGCAGGCCGCTACCCCGACGAGCAGCAATGGCGCATAGTCGATAAACATGGCAGGTGTTGGCCGCACTCGCAATTCATTACGCGGCGGGCCAAGCCCGGCAAAGCCCAGGAACTCATAAAAAAAGAAGCCGAAGTTCTTCCAGGTACTGGGAAGGTTTGTCGGTGTTTCCGTGAGCGCAGCGTGCGAGGCCTGCGGGATACCAGAGGCATACATGCGGACGTAGTACACGGCAAGGGCAAGGTAACCGGGTGCGACAAGGGCCACAGACGGCACCCATCTGCGCCATGTCGATGCAAGCCGAGCACGCACTTCGCGGTGAAACAGGCTATAGAGTATCAGGACTAATGTGGTGAGCCCGCCCAATGTGTGCATTCCCAAAGCGCACAGAGCAAACAGTCCGCATAGAAATGCGGATTTGCGCGACTCAGACTCCAAATAGCAAAGGTAGGCCACGACCGCCGCTGTGCTCAGGCCCAGAATCGCGGCATAGGGCCGGCACTCATTTACGTAGTAAACCAGCATAGGAAACACAGAGAAGGGAACCGCGGCAAGCCACCAGCGCGGCCCACCCCTCTGCCGGCAGATTAAGGCGATGGCCCCGACAAACAGCGCCGCGAATGGGAGATTCATGGTACGCAATGCGCGCTCCGAATCTCCGGCAATCCGCACCCAGCCGAGCAGAAGCAGATGAAACAGTGGCATCTGTGGGACGGACGCTAGCCACTGATAATCTTTCAGGTCGACGATGCGGCCGTGATCCGCAAACCAACACGAACGCGCCTCATCGATCCAAAGACTCTGATTCGTGACGGAAAACATCGAGGGGACTAAGAGCAGAAGAACAAACAAACCAAATCGCAGGGAGTAGAAAGGTCTCTGAGACGTATGCGCCGTCGGCACGATTTTCTCGCTCCAGCTCGATGTAAGCCAAGTCAAATACTAGCATGTGCCTCGGTAAAATCCCGTCGATGTTCCAAGAGGGCCGGGGCAACCTGCCGCGGCAGGACCAAACATGCTGGCTCGATATCGGAGGCAAGTGCCTCAATGCCTCAGGGGCTAATGACTACCTCCTTCAACTTCTCGGCAATTCAGGATGCGCTGGTCCTGGCGAGTTCAAGAACTTAAAGTACTTGGTGAAAACGGGGTGTTTCCTGGCTAGAAGGCAAGCTTGTGATTTGGAAACCAGGTCAGCTGGACGGTGGACGTTGTCACGGTTTGCAGGCCCGGGAGGTAAATCGGCGCCTTCCAGCGCTCATAGGCAAATTTGCCGTTCATCTCGAAGTCCCTGCCAATGCGTTTGACCACCTGGAAGCTGATTTCGTTCAAGGTGGTTCCGCCGGGGATCAGGTTCGTCGAGCCGGGGCTGGTCTGGGTGGGGGATCCGGGGATGAAATCCTTGGTCGCCTTTTGATTGCGGACGCCAACCTGGAACCACTCATTGCCGGTCATGTGATAGGTAATCCAGGCTTGACCGCCTTTGTCTTGGCGCCCAATCCAGTCTCCAAAGAGATTTCCCTGGTTGGTATAGCCCTGTCTCTGAATGTTCTCCCAGTACATAAAGCGACCGTACTCCCTGGTTATCACCGTTGAACTTGGCGGGTCGGTGGTAGCAGCTTCGGCGCGGATGTCCAGCTTCGAAATTCCGGGGACGCGGGAGAGATAGAGGCCAGGGCGCATGGCTGCGCGCCGGGGAGCATCGATGGGAGACACATCGTCGTGCACTTCGGAGTCGGTATAGACTGTGAACCACTTTCGGAGGAAGGGGAGGCGGTAAGAGAAGTCGAAGGCGCCAAAACGGGCGCCCGGATCGTTACTGCCATATTTGTTTATCGAACCAACGCCGGCGGTGGTGCTGAAAAAGCTTCTGAGGAAGCTCTTGATGGTGATAGGTTCGTGTCTCCTGCCGCCCCAGATCACGGTGCGCTCAAAGCCAAATTCAAGGTTCTCGGTGGGACGGAAGCTGATTTTTTCAATGTGTACCCAAGGATCCCCGGCGCTGATCACGTTCGGGATACTTGTCGAAGGGTTGGCAAGATATGCAGGATTCGGCATATAGGTGTGCCCGCGGAGCGGTCCAACCAAAAAGTCGTAGCGGAACGGTCCGGTTGCCCGAGAAAGCAGTGGAATATGGAGCGGCTCGACGCGGTTGATGCGGAATGAGTAGATGTTTTGTGCGTTGTTGGAGTAGGCCATGGCGCCGCCGAGGCCCGGACCAAGCCAGTCGTCCTGCTTGCCGAAAGATATCTCGTGTTTGAGGACGCGGGTGGAGATATAAGCCTCGAGGAATCTTCCATCTGTTTTGGCAGCGACCGGTCCTATCGGGATGGTCGCCAGGCCGTCCAGGATAGCGGCCGGTGTATAAGGTGGTTGGCCGGCGATTGGGCTGGGCTCGGTCATTCCATCGACAGTGGCCATCGCCTGGGCGAGGATGGGGGAGTAACCGGCGGCCGAGGGCGCACCCTGAAACTCGCCGCGAACATAAAGAAGAAACCTGCCCGCGGCGGCGTAGCCACTCGCTCCCGAATAGTTATCAAAGCCGTTTTCGTACGGGCGTCCATAGTCATTGACGATGGTAGAGCCGAGGTGGTAGCTGTCCGTCAAGGGTGTGCCGCTGATGCCGCGCATAACCGAGTAGACGGACTCTACGCGGGAGTTACCTTGATGCACCAGGCAGGGGCCTTGTACGTCGTTGCGCAGCTCGTGCATCAAGGCCTCATAGATCGCCTGCGCTTCGTCCGCAGCTGGTCCAGCATTCGCATCCTCGATGCGCGCGCCGGCCTCTTCGAGCATATGCTCCACGCTGGAACGGGTCCACGGGCGCATATTCAGGAAAACCGTGTCAACGAAGCCAAGCGAGTAAAGCCGTAGCACCGTGGGATAGACCCAACTGTCAACTGGAATGTAGGGTGAATCCAATACGGAAGGCTCGCAAACCGGGGCTGGACGGCTGGGATCGCGGCCCAACTGGGCAGAGCCGTCGGGTGCTCCAGGCTGCTCGGCAAAGACTGGGCTGGCAGCGATGAGGACAAGCGATGCCAACATGACTGCAAAGTGGGAAACAGGAACAATTGCCCAATGTTTGCTGACACTCATCCCCTCATCCTATCACTGGGTTCTGGTCTGGCGGCGCGAGAAAGGACGCCCCCAAGTGCTCCATCTTGACCCTCACAGCGCAATCTCCGCAAAGGCACATCTTGACCGGGGGAATGTCTTGGAAGCTTTTTCAAAAACGCACAAACGCTTCAAAATGAAGGCTTCTCAGGCAGGTCCAGCATGACGGCCTGCCCGGCGGAACCTGGCGTTCGCCTCAACCAGCAAAGCGGCCAGCGGAATGAGCCAAATAACCCTGGCCTGATAACGCGATTCGTTAACCGAGATGCCGCCGCAGATGGCGGCGTTAAGCACGACTCCCGCGGCAATCCAAAAGAATATGGCCTTGAAGGGCTGGTTCACGCTTCTTCCCGGCAAACGTCCGAACGTGGCAAGCACGAGATAGAGAACGGACCCAATCACAAACAGATAAACAAGCACGGACAGAGTTACGGCAGGCATGGAGCCGCGGTACGCCGCGCCGGCCTGGATTTGCCTGAGGGCCTTGATTGGAAAGGTCCGGTCCATGATGTCCTTTGTGGAGACGTTGTATCGGAAACTGGACAGTGTGAAGTCGAGGAACTGCGCTGCGGCATTGTGCAAGCTGGACTTAACGACCGCGACGGGTTCGTAGCGCAGCACCGCGAGCAGGAACCGGAACTGCTCCTGGCTCAGGGCGCGGCGCTTGTCATAGGAGGCCATCTCGTAAACCGACTTTTCCGGTTTGGTTCCAAAGAGGAAATCATACGAAGACATGGGGAATTCGCTCACATACTCGCAGAGATTAAAGCGGCTCTGCGGGCATGTGGCGCGCAAGTAGTCGGTTCCGGGGCCGTCCTCGATCAGGCGCGCTTCAATCAATGGAAACCGGAGCGGCTCCTGGCCGGACGCATGCGCGATGCCGTAAGTTGCTATCGACTGGCCGGCGAAGGAAGTTAGGGCCGCTAGAAGGATCACACAGAGACCGCGCGCATTTGCCCATGAACGCCGGAACAGATTTGCGACGACGGAGAGCGCGAGGAGCAAGACCGATATCAGGAAGCATGTGTCGTGGAATAACATGGTCGAGGCCAGCAGGAGAAACCAGAGCGCATACTCGGTTGGTTTCAATCGCCGGCCGACCGATAACAGCACCGCGCAGCAAATGATGGCGATGCCGGCGAAGAGATCGGGCATGAGGTAACTTGCAAAAAAGGAAACATCCGAGACCAGGCACAATGCCACGCAGAGCCAGGCTAAAGCGGGCCAAACTTCTATCTCGAGCGCGCGAAGCGTGAGATAAAGGGCAAGCAGGACGGCGGCGGCCTGGATAACAATCGTTAGCCAGAATCCGCCCGCGATTGCGCCGATGTAGAGCACAAGGCCGTAGTAAAGCGAGCGGCCAAGCATGATGCCCTTCTTCTTGATTTCTTCCAGGCTCCGTGTATGCGCGACTCCAATGTTATGAAGACTTTTATCCGTGTTAGCAAGGCTCTTGCCGGTGGCTTGCGATGCTGAAGCTTCGGCAGATTGGCTATCTTCCGCCGTCCATTCGGTTCTGGTATGTGTGAACCGATTGAGCGCGGCATCTTCGCTGCGCATATAGGTTCTGGTGTCGACAAAGTAGAAAGGGCCGCGGTTCCACACGGCAGGCCAGAGGAGCGCAACGACTAAGCTTATCAGCACCGTCGCACGGAGCAAGGGTTGTCGCATGCGCACGTGAGCTCTCCCAGACCGCGTTGTCTTCCGCTCGCATTCGGCTGCAATCAGTGTCTTTTGCCGAACTCGATTCACGTAAATTGGAATTTCCTATTTCGGCAACGGTTCCCTAGAATCATATCGTTCATAAGGCAGATTGCAAGGCGAAAAGAATGATTGCCTCGAAGGAGCCGGCGTTTTGATCAGAGCCTATTAGCGAACATTCTCTGCTTTTTTGAAACTCCGCCCCATCTGCGGAACATGCTGCGATTCGGGAATTGCGCAGAAAATCCTCGCCGCTCCATTTTAGATATCGATCCCCACGGGGACCAGCCGGTACACTGCAATCCAGGAAGGCAAGTCCATGAGTTCCGACGCAAGGGTTATGAGCAGTCAGGCCGAGCAGACCATCCGCGCCATTTTTGAACATGCGGCCCGCATCAGCCGCGAACAGAATATTGCGGAACTGGTCCGCCTGAACGCCGATTTTGCCCGGGATCTGATTGGCGCGGACCGCTGCAGTCTCTGGCTGATTGACTCGGCGAAAAACGAGCTCTGGACCAAGGTTGCGCATGGGGTGGCACCGCTCCACATCCCCATGGGCGAGGGTTTGATTGGCGCATGCATTCGCGACAGCCAGGTTCTGCTGGTAAACAATGCTGCGGCCGAACCGCGACTGCTGCGGAGTGTGGATTCTGCCAGCGGCTACCGAACCGAGCAGGTGCTGTGCGTGCCTCTGCTTGCCGACGGCAAAGTAATTGGAGCCTTGCAGCTGCTGAACAAGCCATCCGGCTTTACCGAGACCGACGCTGGCCTTCTGGGGCTGCTGGCGCACTTTGCGGCGAGCGCCATCGACAGCGAGCGGCTTCGCCAGGAAGCGGAGGTGGCACGGCTGATCAAGCGTGAGCTGGACCTGGCATACGAGGTTCAGGCGCATATGCTGCCGAATACGCCAACCGGTGTGGAACTGCTGGAGTGTGTGGGATTCTGCCGGCCGGCGCGCTCCATCGGCGGGGACTACTACGACCTGCTTCCGCTGGCGGACGGGCAATTTGCGCTGACACTGGGCGACGTCTCGGGAAAGGGAATTCCAGCGGCGGTAATGATGGCCAGCATTCAGACGCTGCTGCGCAGCCTGCTCAAACGGGATGCACACGATCTCGCAGCGTTGCTGGCCGCGCTGAATCACACGCTTTATGAGACCTCGACGCCGGAGCGCTACTCGACGCTGCTGTGCGGAGTGATCTCCATGAATCGCAGGAAGTTTTCCTATGTGAACGCCGGGCACATCCCTCCGCTGCTGTTGCATTCGGACGGGCGGCTGGACCGGTTACCGGAAGCCGGTTGTCCGGTGGCCCTGCTGCCGGCGATGAGTTGGGAGCAGGCGAGTGCCGATCTGGAGCCTGGGGATACGCTGGTGATTATCTCCGACGGCATTGTGGAGGCACGCAACCAGGCAGGGGACTTCTGGGACGAGGCGGAGATTGAGCGCGTCCTGCTTTTGAACCGCGAGGCTCCGCTCGAGAAGTTGCCGGCATTGCTCTGTGCCGCGGTCGACAGCTTCGCCGCCGGGGCTGAGCAGTACGACGATATGACCGTGGTTGCAGTGCGGATCAACTGAGCAGGCTATCCACTGAAAGAGATAGCCACCGGCAAAGACCTCCAGACACCCGCTTCCATCCCGCCGCACCAGCGTTCCGCAGACTCAGTTGCGCGGGATTTCCAGCGCACCGGTAAGGCTGGATACCTTCTCCACCCCGTGACTGCGGCACCAGGAATCGAGTCCCTTTGCGAGCCTCTCGACGGCTAGCGGGTCGGCATAGCTTGCTGTGCCTACCTGGATAGCGGTTGCGCCGGCCAACAGGAATTCGACTGCGTCCTCTGGTGTGACAATGCCGCCCATTCCCAGGATCGGAATCTTGATGGCGCGCGCAGCCTCAAAGACCATGCGCAGGGCGATTGGCTTGATAGCTGGCCCGGAGAGGCCGCCGGTAATGTTGCTCAGGCGGGGCTGGCGCGTCTCGGTGTCAATTGACATTGCCAGGAAGGTATTGACGAGGCTGATCGCGTTCGCGCCGGCGTCCGCGGCGATCTTGGCCATGGTTCCGATGGATGTCACATTGGGCGAGAGCTTGACGATCAAAGGCCGCGCGGAGACGGTCCGGGCACGACCGACGAGGTATTCCAGGGAGCCAGGATCGGCGCCGAAAGCCATGCCGCCGGCATGGACATTGGGGCAGGAGACATTCAGCTCGTAGGCCGCAATGCCCTCGGCCCGGTTGAGTCGCTCGATGACGCCGATGTAGTCGCCCACCGTGTAGCCGAAGACGTTGACGATGACCTTGCACTGCGGGTAGCGCTTGAGCGGTGGAAGCTTGCGCGCAATGAAGTCTTCAACGCCTACATTCTGGAGGCCGATGGCGTTGAGCATGCCGGACGCGGTTTGGACGATGCGGGGTGCGCTATGGCCGGCCATGGGCGTGAGGGAAATGCCCTTGGTTACGAATCCGCCGATGCGCTCCAGCGAAACGATTTCTTCAAATTCGATGCCGTAGCCGAAGGTACCGCTGGCGGCAATGACCGGGTTCACCAGTTCCATGCCAGCCAAAGAAACTCTCATGTCGGGTTTCATGCGCGGCAATCTTCCTTCCTGGCGGTGGTCAGTGGTCAGTGG
>Ga0182012_10000763_pt1 | contig 35203 bp, 29 predicted proteins | sample 612S2SmetaG_FD_120486 | JGI IMG/M metagenome (GOLD analysis project Ga0182012, IMG submission 120486) | Permafrost microbial communities from Stordalen Mire, Sweden - 612S2S metaG | ecosystem: Environmental > Terrestrial > Soil > Wetlands > Permafrost | place: Sweden: Stordalen | collected...
CATGCCTCATACCAATAATGTGATATTATACACACGTACAGGTCAAGCAAAATCACACGGATAAAATCGCAAGAAACCTTTTATTTGCAGTGCTCTAATGCGTTTCGCGACAGAAACTAGCTAAATCTCTGTTCAGTGGTTTCGGTGGTCCGCGTGCCGGAGCACAACTATCATACTCGTCGACTAATGCACTAGACCAGAAGACTAGAAAAACCGGCCTCTTGTAGGATGGCGCGAGCGACCCAAGCAACGCATGCTTACGCGCTGTCTTGTCAAAAACGGACGGAGTGGGCGATGTCGTTGAGCGAGGGCCGACAAGAGGCGGAGGGGCGGCCTCTATTGTTGCCTCGCTGTCAGAGAGAAATCCAATCATCCGGCCTAGCACTGAGTTTCTCAACCGGGATGAGCCAGCCTGACGGCGTCGGCCAAGATTGTGGGTATTGTTGTAGCCAACCCGATGCAATAGGTGCTGATGGGGCGTTTTATGCGGTCTACAATGCGACCGAGTCGACTCCAACGCATCTATCAAGGCGTGCTCGGCGCAATCGGAGCGTAGATCGAGGATTTGCCGAAGAAGATGTCTCTGACGAGATGCTTCTGAGGAACATTGCGGAAGGCGACAAGGCCGCGATGCACATCGTGTTCGCTCGCTACCGCGCCAACGTTTCCTGCTTCATCCTGCGGATGGGCATTAACCCGACCGTTGCGCAGGATCTGGTCGGTCAGACGTTCCTGGATATCTGGCGCACCGCGAACAGGTTGGAAAAGCGTGCGCGGGTTTCCACGTGGCTAACGTGGATCGCCCGTCTCAAGGCGCCGAGCTGCTTTGAGAGCAAAGAGACAAACGACATTTTGCGCGCATGCATAGCAAACCTGTGTCCGGCCCATCGCGAAATGATTAGCCTTTTCTATCATTGCGAGAAGTCTATCGCTGAAATGAGTGAGATTATGGGTATTCCGCGTGCGATCGTGAGGAGCCGGCTATTTTACGGCCGTAAACAACTCGCGCGAATAGTCATGAGCGCCGGTTTCGAGGCCGCAGCGGCTCAAACAAACATGCAAAGGGAAAGCCGAAGGGGCCTCTTGCCGGCAATCTCATATTCGGGCAACCGCGAGGTGCAACCCGGAATGCACGCAAATCGATGATTGTCACATAGGAGGGCACCCCGTGAAAACGCTCGCTTTGTCGATCTTGTTCTTTGTTTTCACTCTGGCATCAGTTGACGCCGCGAGATCATCCGCAGCCTTCAATGGATCCTGGAATCTGATGTTCGTGACCGAGTCGGGGACGTGCGATCCGACCTACAATTTTACGGTCAACATTTCGAATGGAGTCGTGACGGAGCCGAATCTCGTGAAGTTCAGGGGTTATGTGCAGAACTCGGGGGCCGTGCGTGCGTCCGTCGCGGTACAGAACAAGTACGCATCTGGATCTGGCCGGTTGTTTGGCGCTTCCGGCGAGGGCAGGTGGACGGGTCGCTCCGGAAACGCACGTTGTGTGGGATATTGGACCGCCCAGAGAAACTAGAGCATATCCGGTCGGAGTTGCGAACCGTTTCGTTGCGCTTCGTATCGACCTAACACCAACGTATGGTCAAATCGACACCTGCGTTGAATGGAGGGGGGCAGGATCGGCCCGGTATCGTTCGGGACCTTGGAACAGGACGGCACTTCTGCGCGCAAGAGTGAAGATCGAATAAGGCCAAGCGAAGCAATCATTTCCTCAAATATCGAGTCTGGGCATGGCTAAATTGACCATCAACGGCGAGCAAAAATCGTTCGACGCGCCATCCGATATGCCGCTGCTGTGGGTACTGCGGGACGTACTCGGTATGACCGGAACGAAATTCGGCTGCGGCATCGCCCAGTGTGGTGCTTGCACGGTTCATATCGACGGCAAGCCGGTGCGTTCCTGCATGCTGGCGGTGAGCGCGGTGCGCGATCGCGCGGTGACCACCATCGAAGGCGTCGGAGCCACGCCGGTCGGTGCGAAAGTGCAGAAAGCCTGGCTCGATCTCGAAGTGGTTCAGTGCGGCTATTGTCAGTCGGGACAGATCATGTCGGCAGCGGCCCTGCTCGCGACGACGCCCAACCCAGACGACTCTGACATCGACGCCGCGATGGCCGGAAATATCTGCCGCTGCGGTACCTACGTGCGGATCCGCGCGGCCATTAAGCAGGCAGCTTCGCAACGTCAGTCGTAGGAGCGTGTCATGGCGATCTCTGACAAGACCCTGGACCGGGTTTCGCGCCGCGCGCTGCTCACCGGAAGTCTGGCGGGCGGGTTCGTGCTTGCATTTCATCTTCCCGTGCGCGCAGTCAATGAGCCGGTACAACCGCCGGACGATATCAAAGACAAGTTTGCGCCGAATGCCTTCATCCGCATCGATCAATCCGGCAAGACGACGCTGGTGATGCCGCAGGTCGAGATGGGGCAGGGCGTCTATACCGCATTGCCGATGATCCTGGCTGAAGAGCTCGATGCCGATTTTGCGCAGCTGACGCTTGAGCATGCGCCGCCGAGCGACAAGCTCTATGGCAATCCCCTTTTCGGCATTCAGGCCACCGGCAATTCCAACTCGGTTCGGGCCTGGTGGAAGCCGCTGCGCACGGCCGGCGCCAGCGCGCGCGCCATGCTGGTCGGGGCGGCGGCGCAGCAATGGCAGGTCGAACCGGCAAGCTGTACGACCGCCAACAGCGAGGTCGTGCACAAGGCGAGCGGGCGCCAGCTTTCCTATGGCGCGCTGGCGCTCGCCGCAAGCAGCCAGGTGCCGCCCAAGGACGTCCCGCTCAAGGCCCCCGGGGACTTCCTGTTGATCGGCAAGCCGCTCAAGCGGCTTGATACCCCCGACAAGGTCAATGGTAAGGCCGTCTACGGCATCGATGCGATGTTGCCAAACATGAAGTTCGCTACGTTGAAAGTCTGCCCGGTGTTCGGCGGCAAGATTGCCAGGGTTGACGACAGCGCCGCCAGAAAAATTCCAGGCGTGCGCAAGATCGTGGTGCTCGATGATCTGGTCGCGGTGGTCGGCGATCACATGTGGGCGGCCAAGAAGGGCCTCGATGCGCTTGACATCGACTGGGACGAAGGCCCGAACGCCGGCCTCAGTTCCAACGAGATCTGGCGGGATCTGCGCGCCGCCAGCCAGAAGGACGGCGCGGTCGCCAAATCCGAAGGCGATATCGCCAAGGGGCTCGCCACAGGCGACCGGCTGGAGGCGGCTTACGAGCTGCCGTTTCTCGCGCACGCGACCATGGAGCCGGTCAATGCCACGGTTCATGTCACGCCCGACGCTTGCGAGATCTGGACCGGCACCCAGGTCATGACCCGGGTGCAATCGGAGGCGGCGAAGGCGGCCGGGCTCCCGGTCGAGAAGGTGATCGTCAACAACCACCTGCTCGGCGGCGGTTTCGGGCGCAAGCTCGAGGCCGATATGGTGGTCGCGGCGGTTCGCGTGGCCAAAGAGGTCGATGGCCCCGTCAAGGTGGTGTGGACCCGCGAAGAAGACATCCGGCAAGACATCTTTCGTCCCGTTTATCGGGACACCATTGCCGCGACCTTGTCGGAAGGAAAGATTGTCGGCTGGAAGTATCGCGTCAGCGGCTCATCCGTCATGGCGCGCTGGTTTCCGCCGGGGTTCCAGAAGGGCGTCGACATCGACGGCGTCGATAGCGCCATCGACATTCCCTACGACATTCCCAATATCCACGTGGAGTTTGTGCGGGCCGAACCGCCGGCGGTGCCGACCGGTTTCTGGCGCGGCGTGGGTCCCAATAACAACGTTTTTGCGATCGAATGTTTCATGGACGAACTCGCCCGCAAGGCGGGCAAGGATCCCGTTGACTTCCGGCGGTCGATGCTTGGAAAGCAGCCGCGCTTTCTGGCGGCCCTCAATCTGGCGGCGGAGAAATCTGGCTGGGGCCAGCCGCTGCCCGCGCGAGTCGGGCGTGGGGTCTGCCTGCAGCCATCGTTTGCCAGCTTCATCGCAACCGTGGTCGAGGCGGAAATCGACGAGCAGGGCGAGGTGAAACTGCGCCGCGTCACATCGGCAGTCGACACCGGAATCGCCGTTAATCCGGACACGGTCGTGGCGCAGCTCGAAGGCGGGCTGATCTTCGGATTGACCGCCGCGCTCTATGGCGAAATCACCATCGAGAAGGGACGGGTTCAGCAATCCAATTTCAACGACTACCGCATGCTGCGCATCGATCAGGCGCCGAAGATCGAGGTTCATGTCGTCAAGAGCGGCGAGGCGCCCGGCGGCATCGGCGAGACTGGCGTGACCGCGGGGCCACCGGCGCTGCGCAACGCGATTCTCGCCGCGACTGGCGTCGCCCTGCGCAGACTTCCGATCGACCGCGCCATGATAGCCGGAGGGAAGAAAGCATGAACCGCGCCGGCCGCCGCGTTCTCATCGGCATTCTCGCGATCCTCGTGGTCGTGCTGGCCGCGGGCTTTTGGATACTGCGTGGCCCCGGTCCGATGGACTTCGCGGGTGGTCCGAAAGTGACGCTCGCGGATTTTAAAGTTGGCGATCCCACCGGTGTCCCGGCTTCGCTCGCGAAGGCCGGCCTGGTCGAGCGTGGCGCCTATCTGGCGCGGGCAGCAGATTGCATGGTCTGCCACACCTCCGAGGGCGGAAAGGAATATGCCGGCGGCCTTGCCATCAGGCTTCCGTTCGGCGCGCTGTACACCACCAATATAACGCCCGACAAGGATACGGGCATTGGCAATTACAGCGACCAGGATTTTCTGAACGCAGTTCAGCGCGGAATCCGCCGCGACGGCGCGCGGCTTTATCCGGCAATGCCGTTCAGCTCCTATACCTACATGACGGACGCTGACGCGCTGGCGATCAAGGCCTATTTATTCAGTCTGGCGCCGGTGCGCGCGGTCGCGCCCGCCAACACGCTGATGTTTCCGTTCAACCAGCGCTGGGCAATGTATTTCTGGTCGGCGCTGTTCAATCGGGACAGCCGCTTTGAGCTCGACTCGTCGAAGGGTCCCGAGTGGAACAGGGGCGCCTACCTCGCGGAGGCGCTGGCGCATTGCGGTGAATGCCATACACCGCGAAACCTGGCATTCGCGCTTGATAACCGCAAAAAATTCGCAGGCGCCGTGACCGCGGGATGGCGGGCCTTCAACATCAGCTCCGACAAGATCACGGGCGTCGGCGGCTGGAGCGAGCAGGATCTCGTCTCCTATCTGTCGATCGGTCACGCCAATGCCCACGGCACCGCCTCAGGACCGATGGGCGAGGCGGTGGACCAGAGCTTCAGCCAGTTCAGGCCGGAAGACATCCGCGCCGTCGTGACCTATCTGCGAAGCGTGCCCGCGACCGCTTCGCCCGATCTGCCGGCAACGCTGGCGCCTCCAGCGCCGGCGTCTCACAAGGACGGCGGTGGCTCCCGTGATCAACGCGGCAAGATGGTGTTTGAAGGCGCTTGCGTCAGTTGCCACGGCTGGACCGGCGTGAGTTCGATCTCACCCTTTGCCACCCTCACTGGCGTCTGGGCGGTCAACGACTCCTCTGCTACCAATGTCGCCCAGATCGTGATTTCGGGGACCAGACGGCATGTGCCGGACGGCGCGGTCTCGATGCCCGCGTTCGGGGGCGCCTATTCCGACATCGAAATCGCCGCCGTCGCCAATTATGTCACCGCGCGCTTTGGCAGCGAGGCGTCGAAGCTCACTGCCCAGGATGTGGCGGAGCTGAGGAAGCAGACCAGCCAATGATCAGCGCGCGCGGTGGTCAGAAACCCATGCAGCAGGTTCGTTTGATACCGGCGTGAAGGTCATTCGTTTCTGCAGCTCATGTTCTCAACGCCGGCATTTGCGTCGCGCCAGCGTTTCTGCGGGGACATTCGCGACCAGTAGAAGGTGTTTGCCTAAAACGCGATCTGTGTCCGCATCGCAAGCGCATTAAACTTTGCCCCGGCATCGCCGGAGTCGGTGGGGCTTATCTGCTTGGCGATGTCGCCATGCAGAAAGTTGAACATGAAGCGGATGTTGCCACTGACGTACCAGTTCAACCCCGCCGTGTAGACGGTCTGCCGGCCTCCGGCGACGCCGTTCGCGGAGGCGAGCTGATCATTAAGGTTCATGGTGCTGACGCGGCCGGCAATTTCCCACGCGCCCCAGCCGCCGCCGGTCAGGGAGACCGGGTTCGCCGGAATGATACCGCCATAGGCTGCGGTCGCTGGATTGTATTTGCGGGCTTCGCCCGTCAGCACATAGGCCAATTCCGCATAGCCGCCGTCGAATTGTACGCTCGGCAACGGAATTACGTTGTTGGCGCGATCGACGTTGTACCAAAAATATTCTGCCTGGAAGAACAATGGTCCGTAGGTTGCCGCAGCCTCACCACTGTAGACTTGGGCGCCGGACACGCCGGTGAGCGCTCCTGTCGAGATCAGCGCGGTCGGGTCGATCCGCAATTCCGGACGGTCGCTCAAGGTGAGCGTCTGTGCGCCCGTGACTTCGTCACGCGGCGCCCGGATCAGCCACTCGGCTTCACCGCCGAGATGCAGGGAGTAGCCGTTGCCACTGGCGATCTGCCCGGCGGCGCGAGCGAACGAACCCAGTTGTTCCGTCGTGCCGTTTGGATTGAGGCTCGATGCCGAGTGAATGGCGGCCGTGGCCGGTCCCGTCACGTAGGCGCCGATCCAGAACCGTTCATCGTACCAGCGCGCGCCGACGGCAGAGCGGAAGTCGCCGGCTGCGATGTTTTGGGCGATAATCCCCGAGGAAGCGCGCTCCATGAACATGATGTCGTTGGAACTCGTCGCTTCGTCGAGAGTATATAGCGTGTCCAAATAACCGCCTTCGATCGCAACCGTGCCGCCGTAGGGGTGGAAGCCGGTGTAACTGAGATAAGCTTGCTCAATTCCGGCCGTGGCGCCGCCCGGAAGGAATCCGACGGATGCACCCCCGACGCCCGGGGCCGCGCCGGTGCTTGCGGTGCTGCTAAAGCCGTCCGACGAGCCACCGAAATCGTAGATCAAACCGTAATTCCAGTCTCCCAGGAACTTGCCGATCACGCCAATCCGCGCGCGGCGCAAGTTTTCGCCATCGTCGAGCTTTTGCGGCGAAGTTGCCGCGCTGTTGGGACGATAGTCGTAGCCGCCGACGTCGTAATGAACGCGACTGGTAATCGCAATGCAGTTCTGATTATCGGCAGTGCAGATGGTCGGCCGGTTGTTCGGCATCGTCACAACCACGCCGGACGGAGCGACCGGACCCTTGATCGGATACGGCGCACTGGCGTTGGCGAGGTTGACCAACTTGGCGTCGGCTTTCACCTTGGCATCCGCCTTCGCATTTGCGGTTGCCGTGGCGGCGGTGTTGGCCGCGGTCTGCTTTTGCAGCTTGTCGAGCTTTTGCTCCATCAATTTTAGCTGCTGCTTGAGCAGCGCGATTTCAGAATCTGCTCCGCTGGCCGACTGAGCCCGCGCCGGCGCTGTTATCAGCGCCATCATCAAGCTCATCGAAGCAGCTGTCGTCAACGTTGTCTTAGACATCAGATCCCCCCTTGCTTTTGCGGTATGCCAACCGGCTCGCGTTCTGTACGTTAGAAGGTGGTGATTTCGAAATTCTAGAAACCGTCGCTCCTACGACTTACAAAGCTGCTAATGTCGCCTACTCCCTCACGGCGTTCGAACTTTCGAAATAGAAGAAAGACGATGCCCAAAATGATCACAACTGCTGCGGCCGCGAGCCCCCAGCGAACGATGGTAAGCAGCGGAGAGGAGGGTCCCCCGCGCCGGGTCTCGGAAACCTCTTGTTCGGTGATGCTGGTGTCACCGGGGCCGTAATGGGTCAGCACGTAGGTTCCCAGGACGGCAATGTCGCGGTCACTGAGTTGGGTCGAATCGCCCGGGTGGCCGCCGAAGCCTGGCATGAAGGCTTGTCTCCCCGAGACCGTGCGATCCACGCCATAGAGAATGGCGGCAATAAGGTTCGCGGGATCCTTGTTCCCCGTAGCGGAGTTGTGGAACAGGCTCGGATAGTAGCCGTCCTTGCTGCCTTGCCCCTCGGCCGAGTGGCAGGAGGCGCAATTACCTTGAAACAGCTCGGCGCCGCTGGGATCGGCGCCATTGTCGGAGCTGATGCCGTCGCGTCCGCGCAGCACGCCGAGCTCGGAGAACATCCGTCCGGCCGTGAAGCGGGAAGCGCTGGACGGGTCGTGGATCGGCGGTACGCTCTTGATGTAAGTGGCGATGGCTTCGATGTCCGTGGTCGACAGATGCTGGAAGCTGTGTTCGATGGCTTCGCCCATGCTTCCGGCAGCCTGCGCCTTTCCGGGCAAACGTCCGGTGCGCAAATAGGCCGCAAGCTCTTCCCTGGCCCAGCTTCCAATTCCCGTCGCCGGATCCGAGGTGATGTTAGGCGCGTACCACGGCCCGACCTCCGCGCCCGACAAAGCGCGGCTTGCCTCCTCCTGCATCAGGAATCCGCGCGGCGTGTGACAGGTGCTGCAATGTGCCGCGCCCTGCACAAGGTACGCGCCCCGATTCCATTCCGCCGATTGCCGCGGATCCGGTGCAAAAACGCCGCCATCCAGGAACAGAAAATTCCAGGCCAGCATCGACAGGCGGATATTCATCGGAAATGGCAGCGCGGTCTCCGGGGCGCGCGCGTCGACCGGCTGCACGGAACGCATGAAGTAGGCGTAGAGCGCATGCGCATCGTCGTCGGTGAACTTGGCGTAAGAAGTATAGGGCATCGCAGGATAGAGGTGCGCCCCGTCGCGGCGAATTCCGCGGCGAAGCGCCTGGGAAAAGTCTTGTTCCGTATATCGTCCGATCCCGAAATCTGCCGACGGGGTGATATTTGTGGAATAAATAGTGCCGAGCGGCGTGCTGATGGCGAGCCCACCCGCAAAGGGCTTGCCGCCTGGGAGGGTGTGGCAGGCCCCGCAATCCGCGGCAATTGCCAGATATTGCCCGCGCGCGATCACCGCCTCGTCGGCGGAGGGATCGAGGCGTTCGGCCGCATCTGAAACGGCGGCCATAAGAGACCCGGCGAGGAAGATGAGCAATCCGCAGATTGTACGACCGGCGCGGCGCATGTTCAGCCGTGCCTCAGTTGATCGACGATCGCATCCGCCGCCTTCAGCGCCAGCGCCGTCATGGTGAGCGTGCTGTTCGACGCCGTCCCGCTGGGCATGGCAGCGCCACCGGGCAAAAACAGGTTATGATGGTCATGCGCGCGGCAGTCCGGATCGACCACCGATGTCTTGGCATCGGCGCCCATGATGCATCCACCCATGATATGGTCACTGTTGAAAAATTCAGGCGATAGCTGAAAGCTGGTCGCACCGAGCCCGTCCGCCAGTGCTCGCAGCTTTGGGACGGTATATTCCTTGGCGCTCCGCCGCACGTAGTCGCCGACATCGTAGTAGATGTTCGGCTTGTTGATGCTGAGCCAATCCTTCTTGTCCGACAGCGTTAGCCGGTTGTCCGGCAAAGGCAGCGGCTCGTGCTCTACGGTCAGCCGCGCGGTGCAGGCCGAGAGCCTTCTTATCTCCTTGTCCAACGCCTTTCCGACCAGCCGCTTTTTCAGCGCGGCGGCAGCGCCGACGTAGCTGCGGGCGAAGTTCTCCATGCGGAACATCGCTCCCGTATAGTCCTTGCGGAAGTCGCCTTGCGATGTGTTGAGGATGCTGCTGCTCTGAACCGGCCCAACGCCCGTCCACAGCGGCTCCGCAAGCTCCAGCTCCGCGTAAAGCTTGGGCTGGTCCATCATGTTGCGCCCGACCTGATCGGAGCTGTTCGCGATGCCACCCGGATTGCGGTCGTTCTTGGAGAACAACAACAGCTTAGGTGTCTCGATGCTGTTGCAAGCGATGACGAAGACCTTGCCGGTGACACGGTGGGATGCCTTGTCCGGATCGAGGTAATGGACGGCCTCGATCCCATTCTTTTCGCCGGTCTCAATCCGGTAGACCACTGCATTGGCCAGGATCCTGCCGCCCTTGGCTTCGAGCTTCGGCAGCGCCGTCGCCGCGTCATACTTGGCGGCGATCGGGCAGACTGGAAAACAGTTGTTGTTGCCACAACATGGCGGCCGCCCGTGATAGGAGACACCGCTGTTGCGCGCTTGCGGAGCCGGCAGATTGATCATCCCGACTTTTGCCGCCACTTCCGTCAAGCGACGCTCGCCGGGGCCGAAAGGAAGCGGCCTCATCGGGTAGGGTTTGGAGCGTTTGGCATTTGGCGGCCATTGCAGCGCGGGGTCAGACGGGCCGCTCACGCCGATCGCATGTTCAGCGCGCGTGTAATAGGGCTCGAGCACCTCGTAGGTGAACGGCCAGTCCCGGCCGACGCCATAAAGGCTCTTCAGGCGCATGTCCTCCGGCGTGATGCGCCAGCATAGGCCCGCCCAGTGCCAGGTCGCGCCGCCGGCATAGCGCACATACCCCTGCAGATAGGCGCGGGCATTCGGCCCCTCTAATTGCAGGTATTGCTCCTGCTCCTTTTCCTTGCGTGTTTCGAGGTGCGGTGCCCACGGCTTCGGAGGGTACGGCGCATCCCAGTGAAACAGGCGCAGGCTCGGGGGCAAGTTGCGGTAATTCTCGACAATGCGCCAGCGATCAACGCGAGGGCCCGCCTCGAGCATCAGCACGGACAAGCCAGCATCGAGAGCCTGCTCCGCAATCAGACAGCCGACAATTCCGGTTCCTGCGATGACGACATCCGCACTCCCGTCGTTTGCCATTTTGTAAGGCCCCTATTTTCCGGATGGAGTGCAGCTAGAAGTCCGGCATGTTCTCCAATGGCGGCGCGTCTGCCGGCCAGGCGTTCGGGCCGGAGATGGCATAGGACGGAATGGTCATGACATCCCTGGTTGGCTGATACATCAGCGCATATTCGAAGGCGAAGACCTCGGCATCGTCGGCGTCCTGCACGACGCCGAGATACCAGGCGGAAATGATCGCGAGCGCCGTCTCCTTGAGCGGCCCTTCGGGGACGTCGGGGAAAAACTCCTCGACAATCCGCGCATTCTTGTTTCTTGCAATCGCGAGCAGCCCGGCGACCTGCTCGGACAACGACGGATTCAGCGCGCTCATGGCGGCGCCAATGCGGTTTCCTACCTCCTCATGCAAGTGATGAGGGATCAGCAGCGACGAGATTTCCATGAACCGGGCCGCGGACTCCGGCGACCAGGAGCCGGCAGCGGCAATGGCCGGCCGCACCGCCGGCACAACCGCAAGGCTGCCGACCACGGACAGCCCGCCAAGCAGAAGCTGGCGGCGCCCAAGAGCGAACGCGGTGGGGCTGTCATCACGACATCGGACAGGCACGATCTACTCCGTTGTCCAACTCAAGAGAGAAATAATTGTATCGAAAGGGCTATCATTTCAGGATGTTAGCCACGATCTGTTTTGCCCCGCCGTCGAGCGTAACCCGGGTCGGTTGTGCCCCGGTATTCAGCGCAGGTTTCAACTTACCTATACCTTGGTGTTAGGACGAGGCTCTCGGAAAACGCACCGCCTGTCGCGTCTCTGGAAGCAGCACCCACCGCCTCCTGCGACCGCCCCGGAGCGCATCCGCGTGCTTGAATTGCCCGTTGGGCATCAACACACGCTGATCGAAATCTCGCTGGTCAGCACGCCTGCCTGGAGCGCTTGGTTTCACGGCGCAGGCGCGCGTCTAACCGATATCGGTCGGCACGCGGACGCCAAATCATATCAAGGTATGAGCGAACACTACGAGACGGCGAGTGGCGCGATCGGCGTCAACGTCCTAGCTCCAGAGCGGCGCCAGAATGGATTGGCCCAGCGCGAGGAGTAAAGGAGATGGACCTCGATGCGGTTTTCCTCTCGCGATTGCAGTTTGCCTGGGTGATTGGCTGGCATATTCTGCTGCCTGCATTTACCGTCGGATCGGCGGCATTCATTGCGGTCATTGAGGGTTTCCATCTCGCGACCGGGCGCGACGTCTATTTTCGCGTCTCGATGTTCTGGATCAGGATTTTCTCGATCGCCTTCGGCATGGGGGTCGTCACCGGCGTTGTGATGCCGTTCCAGTTCGGCACCAATTGGAGCCGCTATGCGGATGCGACATCGAACGTGCTGTCGCCGCTCTTTGCCTATGAGGACCTGACAGCGTTTTTTCTCGAGGCGGCGTTTCTCGGTGTCCTGCTATTCGGGCGAAAGCTGGTGCCGCGCTGGGCGCATTTCTTTGCGGCGCTGATGGTTTCGATGGGTACATTGTTCTCGTCATTCTGGATCCTGTCGGCCAATAGCTGGATGCAGACGCCTGCCGGCTACGACATCGTCGACGGCCGCTTCTTTCCGGTCGACTGGCTGCAGGTGGTCTTCAATCCTTCCTTTCCGTCCCGGCTGGCGCACACCGTTGTCGCCTTCTTCATCACCACCGGCTTTGTCGCGCTCGGCGTCGGCGCCTATCTGCTTCGGCGCGGACGATTTGCAGAAGAAGGCCGGACCATGTTGTCAATGACGCTATGGCTGCTGACCGCGCTGGTGCCGTTGCAGATCTTTCTCGGCGACCATCATGGCCTCAACACGCTTAAGTACCAGCCCGCAAAGCTTGCCGCCATCGAGGCGCGCTGGGAGACCGGCCGCCACGTGCCTTTGGCGCTGTTCGCCATCCCCGACGAGAAGACCGAGAGCAATCATGCCGCGATCGAGATTCCGGGGCTGGGCAGCCTGATCCTGACCCACCAGATCGATGGCGAAGTCAAAGGCCTCAAGGATTTCCCCGCCGATCAGCGACCGCCTGTTGCCGTACCCTTCTTTGCTTTCCGGATCATGGTCGGATGCGGCATGCTCATGCTCGGCATCGTGCTGCTTGGCGGATGGCTACGCTGGCGCGGCCGACTCACCGACACGTCGCTGTTTCTGCTGCTGTGTCAACTCGCACTTCCGATCGGATTCGTGGCCGTCATCGCCGGCTGGGCGGTCACCGAGGTCGGGCGCCAGCCATGGACGGTCTATGGCTTGTTGCGTACGGCGGATTCGGTCTCGCCGTCATTGAAGGGCCGCGACGTGGCGATCTCGCTGCTCGCCTACATGGCCGTCTATCTCATTATGTATCCCGCCGGATTGTTTCTCATGATGCGCGTCGTCCGCGCCGGCCCAGTGCCGGCCGCCGAGGGGGATGCGACGATCGAGGCCGGACGGCCCCAGGCTCCGGTGCTGGCGGGAGCGGGCATCGCGGGAGGAAGCGACCCATGAACCAAGTTCTGGACTTTGTACCGATCTGGACGCTGATCCTGGGCGTCGCCGTCTTCTTCTACGTCCTGCTCGACGGCTTCGATCTCGGTGTCGGCATTCTCTATGGCCTCGCGCCGAACACCGCCACGCGCAACACCATCATGAATTCGATCGCGCCGATCTGGGATGGCAATGAAACCTGGCTGGTGCTGGGTGGACTCGGCTTGCTCGCGGCCTTCCCGTTGGCGTTCGCCATTATCATCCCTGCGGTCTATTTCCCGATTCTGGTGATGCTGCTGGCGCTGGTGTTTCGCGGCGTCGCATTCGAATTCCGCTTCCGCGATGCCGAGCACAAGACGTTCTGGGATCAGGCCTTCAATTACGGATCGGGCATCGCAACCTTCGCGCAAGGGGTGGTGCTGGGCAGCTTCATCCAGGGATTTCAGGTCAGCGGGCGGGTATTTTCCGGCACTTCGTTCGATTTCCTGACGCCGTTCTCGATCCTGACCGGCATCGCCTTGTTGTTTGGATATGGACTGCTCGGGGCGGGCTGGCTCATTCTCAAAACCGAAGGCGACCTTCAGGACACTGCCCGCCGTCAGGGCAGCGTTTGCCTAATCGGCGTCTTGGCGGCGATCGGTGTCGTAAGCGTCTGGACGCCGATCATGAATCCGGCGATCGCCTCACGCTGGTTCGTTTTTCCCAACATCCTGTTTCTGGCGCCGGTTCCGATTGCCACGGCTGTTGTCGCGCTTGCCACCTGGCGCGCGCTCCACGGCCGCTCGGAAATTCTCCCTTTCGCGGGCGGTATAGGCCTTTTCGTACTGTCTTTTGCGGGAATTACCATCAGTCTCTATCCGATGATCGTGCCCCCTCATTTCACTTTGTGGGAGGCCGCCTCCTCGGACCGGACCCAGGCTTTTCTCCTGGTCGGCACGCTGGCGCTGCTGCCAATCATCCTGACCTATACGAGCTGGTCCTATTGGGTGTTTCGGGGCAAGGTGCGTGCCGACATCGGTTATCACTGAAGCCGCGGCAGAATCCATCGCCGGTGTCAGCTAGGCACGGTTACGGGGCGCGACTGCGCTCGCCGATACCTAAAGGCGCGGGTGCGCCGCTCTCGCCGGACGGATGCAACTTCAGGCTAGACGGAAGTTGCGGCAGGGCGCCCACAAGGGGCGCCCCTACGTCATATCCATCCCGTAGGGGCGCCTTGCTTCGGCATCCACGCATTTAGCCTGTCTCGTAAAAGGTCAAAGGCCGGTGGCGAACTCAGAAGAGATCGGCGACGGCGTTGCGGTAGCGGCGCATGGCCGCGACATGGTCGGCCATGCCGCGGCCGGCCATGCGCTTGTGGTGGTAGCCGCCAAAGGTGTTGTGCAGCGTGACATGCGTGACGCCCACCTTTTTCCAGAAGCTGATTTCCTCGCGCCAGTACTGTTCGGCACCTGTGCCGGTTGAGGTCCACACTTCGAGGCCGACCGACGCCGGATCGCGTCCCTCGGCTTCCACCAGGCGGCGCAGCTTGTCGAATTCCGCGACGGCCTTGGGCCCCGGAGGTTCAGACAGCATGATCCAACCGTCGCCCCACTTTGCGATCCGCTGCAGCGTCACGTCCATGTGGCCGCCGAACCACAGCGGAATTTTGCGGCTCGGCGGCAGCGGATTGATGCCGACGTCCTGGAGACGGTGCCATTGGCCCTCGAATGTGACGTAGGGGTTGGCCCACAGCGCTTTCATCACCTGGACCTGTTCCTCGGACCGCTTGCCCCTGTTGTGGAAATTCTCGTTGAGGCCGACGAACTCCAGTTCGTTCCAGCCGACGCCGATGCCCAGCCGGAAGCGGCCGCCGCTGAGCACGTCCAGACTGGCAGCCTGCTTGGCAACCAGAACGGTCTGGCGCTGCGCGAGAATCAACACCTGGGTGGAGAGTTCGACCTTTTTCGTGCAGGCAGCGATGAAACCGAACGCCACGAAGGGGTCGTGGAACAGGCCGAGCGCACCCGCACGGCCGCTGGCGGGGTTCGCCGGGTTGCCGCCGAGCACGTGGTCAGCCAGGGTCAGACCTTGGTAGCCTTCGGCCTCAGCGAGCTCAGCGAATTCGCGCACGATTCCGGCATCGCCGCCGATGTCACCGAAAGGCAGAGCAATTCCGAGATGCATGGTCGACTCCTTGCCGTAGCTGGTTGCCAGTTTCCCGCCAATCTATAGATTTCCCGCAATGGGTACCACGGCATCGGTATCGACCGGCGCCAGCCAGGAGACGCGCGGTGATCAAGCTCGGATATAAGGCAGCGGCGGAGCAGTTCGCGCCGGGCAAGTTGCTGGGCTTCGCCTGTCTTGCCGAGGAAGTCGGTTTCGATTCGGTGTTCATCAGCGACCACTTTCAGCCATGGAAGCACGAAGGCGGCCACGCGCCCTTCTCGCTGACATGGCTGGGCGCGCTGGGCGCCAGAACGTCGCGCGTCGTGATCGGCACCAGCGTGCTGACGCCGACTTTCCGCTACCATCCTTCCATCATCGCCCAGGCGTTCGGCACGATGGGCGCGATGTTCCCGGGACGCGTCGTGCTCGGCGTCGGAACCGGTGAAGGACTGAACGAAGTGCCTGCGACCGGCCAGCCTTGGCCGGAATTCAAGGAGCGCTTCGCGCGCCTGCGTGAAGCTGTCACGCTGATTCGGGCCCTCTGGAGCCAGGAACGGGTCAGCTTCGAAGGCCAGTACTACAAGACCGAGAAGGCGACGATCTACGACCGCCCTGAGGCGCCGGTGCCGATCTATGTCGCTGCCGCGGGTGCCCTCGTGGCGCGTTATGCCGGCCGCTCCGCCGAGGGATTCATCTGCACCAGCGGCAAGAACCCGGAGCTCTACACCGAGACCCTGTTGCCGAAGGTTGCCGAGGGCATCGCGGCGTCGGAGGATCCGTCGCGCTCCTACGATCGCATGATCGAGGTCAAGGTGTCGTTCGACACCGACAAGGCGCGAGCACTTGAGGACACGCGCCACTGGGCGGCGCTGGCGCTGACGCCCGAGGAAAAGATCACGGTAGAGGATCCCGTGGAGATGCAGCGCCTCGCCGACGCGCTGCCGCTAGAACGCGCCGCCAGTCGATGGATCGTGTCCAGCGACGCCGACGAGCACGTCGAGCGGATCGGCTACTATGTCGGTCTCGGTTTCCGGAACCTGGTATTCCACGCGCCGGGACCAGACCAGGCGCGCTTCCTGAAACTCTACAGTGAGCACGTGCTGCCGCGGCTGCGCAAGCGGTTCGGTTGAGCGGGCAGGACAGGCCGATGAAGCGCAGCAGCGCCGTTGAGATGATCGCCGTCCCCGGCCGCGGTCTAACCTGGTACGGTCCAGACAAGACTGCATCCGAGCTGGTGCGCCCGATCGCCGAGGACATGTTCCGATGAGCAGAGGTCTTGTCGTGGCGCTGTCCGGCGGGGTCGGCGGCGCCAAGCTCGTGCTCGGTCTGAGCCGCGTCTTGCCGGCCGAGGAACTGCTCGTGGTCGCCAACACCGGCGACGATTTCGAACATCTTGGATTGAGCATCTCGCCCGATATCGACACGCTGACCTACGTGCTGGCGGGCATCGACAATCCCGTCACCGGCTGGGGCCGGCGTGACGAGACGTGGTCGTTCATGGACTCAATCGGCGCGCTCGGCGGCGAGGACTGGTTTCGGCTCGGCGACCGCGATCTCGCGTTGCATGTCGAGCGCACCCGTCGCCTGCGCTTGGGGCAGACACTCTCCGAGGTGACATCAGACATTTGCCGGCGCCTCGGCATCGGTGCCCGCGTGGTGCCGATGAGCGACGACCGCGTGCGTACCCGCGTGCGCGGCGACGCGGGCTGGATCGAGTTCCAGGATTACTTCGTGCGCCAGCAGTGCCGGCCGGTTGTCCACGAGCTTAATTTCGACGGCGTGACGCTCGCCCGGCCGCACGTCGACATCACGGCGGCGCTGCGCTCCGGCGAGGTGCGGGCCGTGATCGTCTGTCCGTCCAATCCCTTCATCAGCGTCGAGCCGATCCTGGCAGTCCCCGGCATGCGCGATGCGATCAGGGCGAGTGGCGCGCCGGTCGTCGCGGTGTCGCCAATCATCGCCGGGCAGGCCGTCAAGGGCCCGACCGCGAAGATGATGCGCGAACTGGGCCTCGAGGCCAGTGCCGCCGGCGTCGCCGCGCGCTACGGCGACCTGCTGGATGGCTATATCGTCGACCACGCCGACGCCGATGGGATCGGCGATGTCGGCGTGCGGGTCACGATCGCCAGAACCCTGATGAGGAGCCTGCAGGACCGGGAGACGCTGGCGCGCACGACGCTCGACGCGGCGGACGCACTGGCCGTGCGGCGATGAGCGACATCTGGGCGGTCATTCCGGTCAAGGAGTTCAATGGTGCCAAGCATCGCCTGTCGGGTCTGCTGTCGCCGCCCGAACGCCGTCTTCTCGCCGAGACCATGTTGACGGACATGCTCAACGCCGTTGCCGGTTGCCGGCATCTCGCCGGCGTGATGATCGTCACGCTCGATCCGCATGCGACGGCGCTTGGCGAAAAGATCGGTGCGCGGATCGTGACCGAGGGCGCGCGGGACGGACATACCGGCAGCGTGAATGCCGGCCGGCGCCTTCTCACCGGCGAAGGGCGTGGCGGCATGGTCACGCTGCCCGGCGACATTCCAGCCACCAGCGCCTTCGAAATAGATGCGGTGTTATCGGCGCACCTCGCAGCGCCCTCTTTCACGATCTCGCCGGCGCATGACGATCTCGGATCCAATGCCGTCGTCTGCTCGCCGCCGGAATCGGTGCCGCTTCGCTTCGGCGATAACAGCTACTTCCCGCACCTCGACGCCGCGCGTCTCCAGGGCATCGAGCCGACGGTGATCCGGCAGCCCGGCATCGCCATGGATATCGATCATCCCGTCGATTTGGCGCTGTTCCTGCGCCTGCCGCAATCGGCCGGCACGCGTACCCGCACGCTGCTCGACGAACTCGGCGTGCCCGCGCTGCTGGCCGAGCGCGGCATCGGCTAGAGTTTCGGTTCTGATTGAATCAGCACCGAAACTCTGGCTTCTTGTTTTGCCGCGTTTTCTTAGTGCGAACCGGTATCCACTTCGCTCGAAAACGCTTTAACCGGCCGCCGCCTTTTTGCGCGGCGGCGTCAGCACGATCGGCTCGAGGTCGGCCGCGATCACGGATGCCGCTCGACGGTCTTCGTTTACCGGCCGATAGAGCGTGTCGCGTTGCATCGGCTCGCGGCCAATCGAGCGGATCAAAGCTTCCATCTCGTGAGGCGGAAGCTCCTGGCCATGCTGGGTGCCGGCGGCGCGCGAGATGCTCTCGTTCATCAGCGTGCCACCAAGATCGTTGGCGCCGGACTTCAGGCAGACTGCGGCGCCGGCTCGCCCCATCTTCACCCAGGACGTCTGGATGTTTGATATCAGCGGATGCAGGGCCAGCCGCGCGACCGAATGCATGATGACGGCTTCGCGGAACGTCGGACCGGGACGCGCCATGCCCAGCCGGTACATCGGCGCTTCCATGTGGACGAAGGGAAGCGGCACGAACTCGGTGAAGCCGCCGGTTTCGGCCTGCAGGTCGCGCAGCGCAAGCAGATGTTTGGCCTGCGAATTCGATGTCTCGACGTGGCCGTACATGATGGTCGAGGTGGTGCGCAATCCCGTCTGGTGCGCGGCGCGCTGCACGTCCAGCCACTGCCCGGTGTTGATCTTATCCGGGCAGATGATGGCGCGCACGTCATCGTCGAGGATTTCGGCGGCCGTTCCGGGCAGGGTGCCGAGACCGGCCGCCTTCAGCTTCGCGAGGTATTCGTCGATCGGCAGTCCGAGCGTGACCGCCCCTTGCGTCACTTCCAGAGCCGAGAAGGCGTGGATGTGGATCTGGGGAACGGCCGCCTTGATCGACCGGCAGATCGCTTGGTAAGTGGCACCGGTGTAGTCGGGATGGATGCCGCCTTGCAGGCACACTTCGGTCGCCCCGCGGTCCCAGGCCTCGATCGCGCGACGCGTGATTTCCTCGATCGCGAGATCATAGGGTGAGCCGCGCAGGTCATCATGCGTGCGGCCCTTCGAAAAGGCGCAGAACTTGCACCGGAAGTGGCAGATGTTGGTGTAATTGATGTTGCGGTTGACGACGTAGCGCACGACGTCCCCACTGACCGCGCATCGCAGCGCGTCGGCGGCCTGCGTCACGTACCGGTAGTCGGCGTCGCGTGCGGCGAACAGGCGCACGATGTCGTTTGCGGCGAGCCGTTCGCCCGAAGTGGCACGCTCGACGATGGCAGCAACTCCGGCGTCGACGCCGCGAGCGAGCACCAGCGGCGCCGGTGGTGGCTGGGTCTTGCCGGGTGCCCAGTCGTCGGTGCGCGCGAAGCCTTCAGCGTCGCTCATGCGCCGCACGCGGGTGGCGATGTCGGGAGCCAACCAGGTATCGGCGAAGCGGACGTAGCCGGGGTAGACCGGCAGGCGATTCACCAAGAGCTTGCCGGCGTCGGCGCTCTTGCGGGCAAGTTCGGCGATCGCAGGCCACGGCGCTTCGGGGTTCACGTGATCGGGCGTAACCGGCGAGATTCCGCCCCAGTCGTTGAGCCCCGCGTCGATCAGCTTTTGATAGACTCCGGGCGACAGATTTGGCGGCGCCTGGATATTCATTTCGGGTCCGAGAACGAGGCGCGCCGTCGCGATGGTCCACAAGAGGTCGTCGAGATCCGGCTCCTCGGAAGTGGCGAGCTTGGTGTCCGGCTTGGCCCGGAAGTTCTGGACGATGACTTCCTGGATATGACCATGCGCGGCGTGCAGATCCCGGATCGTCTCCAGCGCGTCGATCCGCTCGTTGCGTGTCTCGCCGATGCCGATCAGGATGCCGGTCGTGAACGGGACCTTCAGTTCGCCGGCCAGACGCAGGGTCTCCAGCCTGGCTGCGGGTTGTTTGTCGGGCGAACCGTAGTGAACGCCGCCCTGCCTGCACAGCCGCTCGCTGGTGGATTCCAGCATGATGCCCTGGCTGGCGGTCACCTTGCGCAGGCCGGCGATTTCCTTAGCCGTCATCACGCCCGGATTGGCATGTGGCAGCAGTCCGGTCTCGCGCAGCACAGCTGCGCACATCTCGGTCAGATAGGAGATCGTCGTTTCGTGGCCGAGCGCCTTCAATGCATCGCGCGCGGCCTGGTACCGCAGCTCGGGCTTGTCGCCCAGCGTGAACAGCGCCTCGGTGCAACCTGCGGCCGCGCCGGAGCGGGCGATCGCCAGCACCTCATGGGGTGACAGGTAGATGGGCTTGCCCGCGCGCGGCAGTTGCGCGAACGTGCAGTAGTGACAGACGTCGCGGCAGAGTCTGGTGAGCGGAATGAAGACCTTGCGAGAGTAGGAAATCAGCCTTCCGTGCGCGGAATCGCGCAAGGCCGCGGCTTCCGCCGCCAGTTCGGCCAGCGGCGCGTTGAACCGCCGCCGCGTTGTCTGTCTACTGGCCGCCGCCATGATCCGTCATCTCCGCCCGCCCGGGGTCGCCTGTCGTCGCGGGACGCGCTTGCCGCCACCCGCTGGCGGCCGCATGGTGTCGCATCGAGGTGAGCAATGCAATAATAGGGAAGGATGCAACATATGCGGATCGGCTTCAATGCACCGATCGCCGGGCCGCTGTCGGCCGCGGATAACCTGACGAAGATCGTGGTTGGCGGCGAGGCGATGGGCTTCGACTACGCCACGTTCAGCGATCACGTCGTGATTCCGACCGCGATCGCGGCCGAATATCCCTACAGCGCCTCCGGGGAATTCCCCAGCGGCACCCGCGGCGAGCGGCACGAACAGCTGACGGAGATCGCCTGGATTGCCGCGAAAACGACGCGCCTGCGTCTCGTGACCTCCGTCATGGTGGTGCCGCATCGACCGGCCGTGCTGACCGCCAAGATGCTCTCGACCATCGACGTTCTCTCGGCCGGCCGGCTGACGCTGGGTATCGGCGCGGGCTGGATGCGTGAGGAGTTCGAGGCCATCGACGCGCCGGACTTCGATGCGCGTGGAAGCGTCACCGACGAATATGTGCGCGCCTTTATTGAACTCTGGACCAAGGATGCGCCGACATTCGACGGCAAGCATGTCCGATTCTCCAATATCGGTTTTGAGCCGAAGCCCGTGCAGAAGCCGCACCCGCCGATCTGGATCGGAGGCGAGAGCGGTCCGGCGCTGCGACGAGCGGCCCGCATCGGCGATGCCTGGTACCCGATCGGCACCAACCCGCAGAATCCGCTCGATAGCCTGACCCGTTACAAGAGCCAGGTTGCGCGCCTGCGCAAGATGATCGCCGAAGCGGGCCGCGATCCCGGGGCGGTCGGCCTCAGCTTGCGCTGCACGGTGTTCGGCGAGACCGCGCCACCGCAGGCCGGCGATGGCGAACACCGCCTGCTCGCCGGTCCGCCGCCACTCGTCGCCGCCGACATCCGGGCGCTGCGCGACATCGGTGTCGGCTGCATCGATTTCGGTTTCGGCGGTTCGAGCGCCGACGAAGTCCTCACAGGCATGCAGAAATTCAGGGCCGAGGTCTTGGCGCTCGTGTAGGGGTCTAGGGCGCTTCCCGATTGGGTTGAATCGGGAAGCGCTCTAGTTGTTCTTTATTTGTCGCATTTCCTGACGGAAAGCCGGTGTCCACCTTTCCGGGAAATGCTCTAATGGACTGGATCCAGCACGACCACCGGTATCTCGCGCTCGGTCTTGAGCTGATAGTCGGCGTAGGGCGGCCAAAATTCGAGCGCCTTTTTCCAAAGTCGCAGGCGTTCCTCGCCCGCCGCCGTCCTGGCCCGCGCCTTCATTTTCTTAGTCCCGACTTGTACTTCGACCTCAGGGTTCGCCAGAATATTGCGGTACCACCCTGGGTGCTGGGGCGCGCCGCCCTTGGAGGCGATGACGAAGTAACTGCCGCCCTCCGTTCCATAGAACAGCGGAAGTATGAATTTATCGCCGGACTTGCGGCCGGTGGTCGTCAGCAGCAGTGCCGGCGCCGTGATCTCGCCTCGCTGGGGCACGGTCGTCTTGTACATGTGCCCGTCGGTTCCGCCGCTAGCGATATAGCGGTTGGCGTGCTCGACGATCCAGTCCGGCAGGTTCGGAGCGAGTTTCGCTTCAGCCATCGTGACCTCCCTCAAGGCTACGGGGAACATACCATCGGGCGGCAGATCCGCCAACCTGGGGGAAGGCCCGCTTGGCTCTCCAGCGCATGGCGGCTCGCCGTTGTTCGGGCGGCGGGTATCGGCACGCGCTCCGATGATCAGCGCTCCGGCGCGCGGGCGGCCGGAAGACCCATGCCGTCAACCTGAACAGTGGCGATCGCGGCGCTCATTTGCAGCCTGAAGCCGCCTTCGGTCGGCTGGATCGGCATCTCAGGTCTGCTCCAAACGCCTTCGGCGGCGGTGACGACGCTGACATTCGTTGGCGCGCCGCCGCCGAGGGTCACGTGCACCTCCTGGCCCGTGTTGGTCGGCTGGTAGACACGCAGGATCAGACTCGTCGGGTCGAAGGTGCCGGGCTTGGCGACGGTGAGGATGGCGGTGGGATCGCCGGCGGCTGGGTCGGTCACAGCGGCGAGGCTCCAGCGTGCGCTATTCATTCCCAGGTTCTGGTAGGGGCTGTTGCGATCTCCCGCGGGGATCTTGACCGCCCGCAGCGGCGTGTTGTAGGCGAGCGCCTCCCGCAACGGCGCTCCGGTGCCGGGCGCGCCGAGATCCGAGGAAACCCGCAACGCGTAGTGCTGGGTATGCGGTGCGGGGTCGCTGCCGGCAGCGCCGTATCCGTTGTTTTCGGGCGTGTTGCGCAGGATGCATCCGATCAGGTTGCCGCTCGGCTCGAAGGCCCAGGCCGGCACGGCCTCGTGATAGATCGCGGCCAGGGTATTTCCGTTGCTATCCTGCGGGATCAGGAAATCGTGGGTCGCCTGGAAGACTGGCGCTGTCCAATACCCATCCACGCTGTTCGGATCCTTCTGGTTCGGCTGCACGGAGGTCCAGTGCCCCGCCGTGCCGTGGGTGATGCTTGCGACCGCTGACCCCAGCCGGAACCTGGTCATCACCGAATATCCTATATACCGATTGTGCGGATCGCGCCCGCCCATGGGCGCGGCTCCCGTCGTCGACATCCGCAGGAATGGCTCGCCGGCAACCAGCGCGTATTCGCGGGTGAAGGTGCGCGTCTCCCCGGTGCCCACCGTCACCAGGACCGTGGTGCGCAGTCGGACCCGCAATGGCCCGGATTCCAGCACGACGGCGCCGAGCCCGGGCCCGGTGGACGTGATCGTGACGTTCTCCGCCGTGAACGGCTGGGCCACTTCATTGCCGAACCGATAGATGTCGCCGCCATCCTGGTAGAACACCAGATGATTGCCTGGAGCCTCTCCCGCAGGAGCGGCTCCCAGAAACGACCGTCCGTTGGCGTTGTCCGTCATGCTCGCGATTCCCCAGCTCACGGCCTCGCTGATCGTTGCGGTCAATCGATCATTTTCCAGCAGGTAGCCGTTGGTGCCGGTCTGCGTAATAGACGCCGCGGGCCCTTGTGCCGGTTGCTGCCAGGCCGACAGGCTGGCGCGAACATAACCGAGGCTGGGCACGGTCGATGTCAACAGCAGCATGCCGCCTTCGGCGGAGGGTTGCAGCGGGAATCTGCCGCCGGCGTCGAACGACACCGATGTCGCCCCGGGTGTCCTGACATTGGCGATTTCGGCGAGGCCGTGGCGAGCGAAGCCGAGCGAATTGGCGACCAGGATCTGATCGCCTCCCTTTTGGCTCGGCGTCATCCCGGCCAGCGCGTTGAGCGCGGCGGCGCGTAGCCCGCAGGCGCGGGCCGCGACGGCCTGCAGCATCGGCAACTGCTCGGTGGCGTAGATCGAATCGATCGCGGTCCCGCAGACGTAATCGTGGTGGGTGCTCGGTGCAAAATCGGCCCATGTCTCATCGAGCTGCTTCCAGAAGCCGCCAGGCAACATGTTCTTGAGTTGGCCGTTGCCGGGCTGCGTCATCAGCGCGAATATCTCCGCTGCGACCAGGGCCCGCACCGCAGTATAGTGCAGGATCTTCAGCGCCGGCCGGCTGGCATAGTATCCGGTCCAATAGGGCGTTCCGTTATAGGGCGCGCGCTTTTGGAGCGCCTCACGGCTGGGCGCGAGCGCCCCGATCAAGCCGTCGAAGGTACCGGTGGTGACCTGCACATTCGAATCCCTTGCACCACCTGAACGGACCTCATTGTCGTTCCACTGGCTGAGCATGTCGAGTAGTCCCGCGACCGGCATGCTGAAATCGTCCTCGACCGGGAAGTACATCGCGGGGGTCACCGCCGCCGCATACTGCGTCGGAGGCGCACTGGTCGGATTGTAGACGGCGGTGAAGTTGTTGATGGCCCTTGCACCATCCTTGTTGAAGTTGTGGCCTAGATTGTACAGGGCGCCGATCCAGTGGGCGACCACTTCCGAGCTGTCCGAGGCTCGCCAGACGAAGTCGAGCCCGTTCTGTTGCAGATCCTCTTTCAGCGCGCCGTCCAGCAGCCGCGCAAAGCAAACGCCGCCGAAGCCAAGCGCCTGCAGCAGCACCGGCAACTCGGGTCCCTGGCCGAAATCGTCCGGAATCAAGCACTGCAGCCGTGGACGCACGCGCGGTAGCGCCTGCGACAGCCAGCGATGGCCGACGAGATAGTTGCGAATGAAAGCCTCGCCCGAGCAGACCAGGCAATCCGGGGAGGTGATGCCGCCGCCGATCACCTGGAAATTATCGCCGGCCATCTCGATGGCCGCCACTTTCGAGGGATTTTCCTCGATATATTTCTGCAGGAAGCCCATTTCGCAGATCGAATAGAAGTACGGGCGCGAGCCGTCCCGATTGAACTGTTTCAGATAGTCGATCGCCCGGTCGAGGATGACCTGCACGCCGACGCCCTCGTCGCCGCCGTACCAGAAGTTCTGTGCAAAGTTGCGGATCCAATCCCAGTCCAGGTGCGCGGATTGATCCAGGATCATTGTATATGGCTGGATAACGCCCAACCGCGTTGCCGATTCAGGCTTGGTTTGATCATCCATCTGCCATCTCCCATCTTGCGCATGGTCAATCGAGCGCGCGCCACTCGAGCGCGCGTTGGCGTCGCCGTTCCACACGCGACGCACCATCGAGCAGCCGATTGTGATTGTTCTACCCTTAATTGCAATGCAAAAAATCTCGTCATTAGGGTGTTGCGGCGCAGCAACAATTGATCATGCCGACTTTGACAGGGATCAACACCATCGCTCTGGAAGCGCGGTGTCATCAAATTCCGGTGTCATAGACTATTGCGATTTCCGAAAGGACCGATGATGACCGACGCTCAGCTTCGGCAGGATGTCACCGACGAGCTCGAATTCGATCCGAGCGTCAGCGGCGAGCACATTGCCGTCGCGGTCGACCACGGTGTCGTAAGCCTCGCAGGCCACGTCAACAGCTACGCGGAGAAGCTCGCCGCCATTGCCGCGACCCGCCGTGTGGCAGGCGTGCACGCCATCGCCGAGAATATCGAGGTACATCGTCCCTACGAGAAGCACACCTCGGATGATCAGATCGCCAAACGAGCCTACGACATCCTGAACTGGGACGTTGTAGTCCCGGCCAAGGCCGTCGACGTCCTGGTCCATGACGGATGGCTGACCCTGAGCGGCACGGTGGACTGGCATTTCGAGAAGATTGCCGCGGAGGACGCCGTCCGCAAATTGTCCGGCGTCCGCGGCATTACCAACATGATCGTCATCAAGCCTCGGCTCGATTCGGCTGACGTGAAGAGCCAGATCGATGCGGCGCTCAGGCGGCATGCGGCAATCGAGGCGAGTGCGATCAGCGTCAGCGTGCAGAGCGGCAACAAGGTGGTTCTCGAAGGGGTGGTCGACACCTGGGGCGAGCGCCGCGCGGTCGAGGACGCGGCGTGGTCAGTGCCGGGGGTGATAGCTGTCGAAGATCGCCTGACGATCAGCCAGTCAAGGCCGGCCACGGCTTAGCTAAGTGGACCGCCGCGCACGGTGCAGGAACGACTGCCGTTCCAATTCGAGCAATCGTGCAGCCGCCATCTCATCGCGGTTGGCCGCATCCGTCATCTTGCGAGCGGCGACGATCATGGCCCGGACGACATCGGCGCGAGCAATGATACCCACCAGTCGGCCGTCGCGAATGACGGGTAATCGTTTGACATCATGGTCTCCGATCAGGCGTCCGGCTTCTTCGAGCGACGCCGTCTCGGCGATCGTTACCGGATTGGGAGTCATCACGTCGCCGACCTTGCGCACCTGGAATCGCGCGGTTGCGTCGGCCAAATTTGCCCGCTCGATCATCAGGCGGAGCCAATGCGGCCGTGGCGATTGGACATCGTTGCTGCCGCCGCGCAGGAGATCGTGCTCGCTGATGATGCCGACGACGCGGCCCTCATCGGTGACGACCGGCAAGCCGCTGATCTGGTGATCCAGCATCAGCCGGGCTGCGTCCAGGATTGATGTTTCCGGTGTGACCGTCACGACCTCTGATGTCATAAAGTTCTTGACCTTCACCGGCAGTCTCCCAGCCGTTTCGTGACGTGAACAACCTGGACCATCCCAGTCATTGGGGACCCTCGCGGCAAGTATCCTGGCTTGGGTGCGGTAACGGTGCCGTCGAGTCGATCCGGTCGACATCGTCGAGCGCCTGCAACAGGGTCGCGACACGGTAGGCTGACGAGCGCCAATCGGCCAGCCGCTGGTAGTTGTCGACGACCCAGTTGAAGGCGCTCTGTACCATCACGAACGCGGCCGCCGCCTGCGTCAGCTCGCCGAGCATCATGCTGCCGGCGAGAAACTTGGGCGCGCAAAGCACCCACGCAAAAACCGGTGCAAGCAGGACGTCGGCCTGGGACACCATCGTCGTTCCCATGAGCTGCCAGCATAATTGCCGCCAGCGAAGCAGAACCTGCCGCAGGGCGCCCCACAGATTGTGATGGTCTTCCGGCTCGGCCGCGGCCGCGGGCATGCCTTCTCCGATTTCGCGGATCTGGTTGGCGGCGGCCCGCAACTCCGCCTCGGTCTGGTTTTCCGCCTGGATCACCGACGTCAGATTGCGGCCGACGGCGATCATGATGGCCGTGAAAGCCGTCGAATAAAGCACCACACCGATCACCAGGTAGGCTGGCACGGTCAACTCGCGTCCGGAGACAACGAGGGTCAAGCTGCCCCCCACCGACCAGAGAACCTGGATGAAGACCAGCGCCGTCAGTGCCGAACTCATCAACCCGAAAGCCAGGTCGACAGGCGCATCGGTCGCGATCCGCGCGTCGAATGAAATGCGGTATTCGGCGTTCTGGTATTCGCCGCTGACATATTTGAGCCGCCGGTAACGGTCTTTCGTCAGCCAGAAGGTGAGGAGATGGGTCGTGAGCCATTGCCGCCACTTGCGCTGCATGGTCATGCGACCCCATACGGAGATCACGGCGAGCGCAATGTTGGCGCCTGAAAGCGGGATAAAGATGAGGGCTTCGCTCCAGAGCAACGCGGCGTCACGACGCTCAAGCGCGTTGAAGAAATCGCGGTTCCAGTAGTTGAGCAGGTATTGGATCGCAAGCTGGGCCAACGCAATCGCGATCAATGCCATGCTCAGGGGCCAGCTCAGGCGGCCGGACCTGCCTTTCCAGAAGCCGGCGGCGCTGGTGAAGAACCGAAGCAGCGGGCGTTCGTGGTGACTTTCCGGGTCCTTTCCGTGCGACATGAGGCTTGCCGTTGCTATAAGGTGATATTCTTTCCTGCGATATCCCAGGTTCGAAGAAAGGGTGCTTGATGACGGAGCGTTTTCACGACTATTCCCTTCCCGATGAGCTGGATCCGGATCTCAGCCGCGTGCGGGCGTACTGGAACGGCTTGAAACGCGGGGCAAACGACGTTCCGTTCTGGGACGACGTCAAATTCTCGCTGCAATCGCGGCTTGGGCGGGAAGCCATGCCGATTGACGTTTTCGAAGATCCTCTCCGCTTCCGTTTCGCATCTGCAGGCATGGACGTGAGCAGCTGGTATGGGACGACGATCGACGGCCGCTTTCTGGACGAAATCGATCCTCACGCGCCGTTCGACGAACTGGCCATGCAATGCAAGGCGGCCGTCGAGGGCCACGCTCCCACCTATTACTGCAAAACAGCAGCAACCACAGTCGATGCCGCCCCTCCCAGCGGCTACGCCCGTCTCCTGCTTCCGCTGTGGGGAAATGGCCGTATCGAGATGCTGCTCGGTGCCGTTGTCCCCGTTGCCGGCTAGTGAGCAACCTGCGCAATCGGCGTCACGATCACCTCGGAAGCCAGGCGGTGGACGTCGTCGGCGTGGCAAAGCTCGGTCCCAGGGCTGAGCAGCGCGGCGGAGCCGCCCGCGACGGCGAAGCGCAGCGCGCGTTCCAGACTGTCGCCGTTGACAAGGCTCCAGACCATGGCGCCCAGAAAGCTGTCGCCGGCGCCGGATACGCTCGCCGGCTCGATCGGCAGCGCGTTGGCGCGCAACGTGAAATTATGTGTGAAGAGCAGGGCGCCATCCTGCCCCAATGAGAGCGCAATGACCGCGACGCGGTAGCGGTCGAGCAGGCGACGCCCAGCTTCGATGAGCGTGGCCTCGTCGGCGGAGGTAATCCCCGCCAGTATCTGAAACTCGCGAAGATTGGGTTTGATCAGGTAAACGCCGGCCTCCAAGGCGGCCTTCAGGAAGGGGCCCGATGTATCCACGATGATCCGGCTCCGCGGTTGCGCCGCCTGGGCGAGCCTGCCGTAGAAATCGTGCGGTACGCCAGCGGGCAGGCTGCCGCTGGCAATGACAAAGGCCGGATGAGGCTCAAGGCGCGCGATCGATCCCAGGCAGGCCTGCCACTCAAGATCGGTCAGCGCGGCACCCGGGAAGACAAGGCGGAATTGCTCGCGGGTGGTCTCGTCAAAGGTCGTGATATCCTCGCGGGTACCGCTCCCTGTCGGGATCACAATGCTGCGGACGCCTTCGCGCTCGACCAGGCTTGCCAGTAACTGTCCGGTGGACCCGCCAGCCGGATATATGGCGGTGACGTCGGTGCCGAGCCTCTTAAGTACCCGCGCCACGTTGATGCCGCCACCACCGGGATCACGCTGTGCCGGCGCACATCGCATTTTGATAAATGGAATCATTCTTGCCACCGATGTCGAGACGTCGACGGCGGGATTGAGCGTGAGGGTGACGATCGGATGCGGCAGCGGGATCTCAGCCAAGGCCTTCGGCCTCCGCTGGGAGTCCCAAGACGGGCGGTGTCATGGCTGGCCTGCCATTTTGATCAGATCCCCATACCAGTGAAATGACGATTTCGCAGTGCGCCGCAGCGAAGCATAGTCGACATAGGCCAGGCCGAATCGAACGCTGTAGCCGGAATCCCATTCGAAATTGTCCAGCAGCGACCAGATGAAATAGCCGCGAACATCGACGCCGCCGCAGGCCGCGGCATTCATGGCCTCGATATAGTCACGCAGGAATTGGATCCGCCCGATGTCGATTATAGCTCCCGTCTCGTCGGGATGGTCGGAGTTGCCATATCCATTTTCGAGCACGTAGATCGGCAGACCGTAATCGTCATGGACCATCCGCAGCATGTCGTCGAACGCCTTGGGATCAATTGGCCATCCGATCGGTGTCAGCGGAGTGTCGGCCGGTCGCTCACCGAAGTCGCATTCCAGCATGGAGTCCGGCTGCGCCCTTACGTAGACCGGGCTGTAGTGATTGAGGCCGAACCAGTCGAGCGGGCGGCGAATGCGCGACAGGTCGTCATCCCTCATGTGCGGATCGATGCCGGGCCGCATCAGCGGCGGATATTCACCGCGGCATTGCGGATCGGGGAATGCCTTGTTCCAGTAGATGCCGAGGCGCGCGGCCGCCGCCGCATCGGCCTCACTGTCGCTGGCAGGCCGGCAGGGCTGATAATTATGAATACATCCGATCGATGCCCCCGGAACCCGTTCGCGAAGCACATCCACGGCGGCGCCGTGCGCGAGATTGACGTGGTGTATCGTGCGGTGAAGATTGATCTCACTGCTTCGGTCGCGCTTGCCCAGCGAACGGCCGAACAGGCTGAAGATCGATGGCTCGTTGAATGTCGCGAAATGCCTGACGCGGTCTCCGAAGCGCGTGGCGACCAACGTCGTATAGTCCGCAAACCATGCCGCCGACTCCCGGTTCATCCAGCCGCCAAGATCTTCCAACGCTTGCGGCAGGTCCCAATGATACAGGCAGAGCCACGGCTCAATGCCGGCGGCGAGCAGTTCATCGACCAGGCGGTCGTAAAAAGCGAGGCCCGGCTCGTTTGCGGATCCCTGCCCCAGCGGCAACACGCGCGGCCACGCCACCGAAAACCGATAGGCCTGAACGCCCAGCCGCTTCATCAACGCGACATCTTCCCGGTAACGATGGTAGTGGTCGCACGCGACGTCGCCGGTGTCGTGATTCTTGATCTCGCCGTTTTGGCAGTAGATATCCCAGATGCTCGGTCCGCGGCCGTCTTCCTTGGTCGCGCCTTCGATCTGGAAACTCGAGGTGGAGACCCCCCAGATGAAATCCGAACGCAGGCCGGCGATGCAAGGCAGCTCGGATACCGGCATCGCGTTACTCGCCTGGCTTCCAGCCGAATTTTCCCGCGTATTCACTGTTCACCGTTCCGTCCGGGCAGAGTGCAAGGCCCGGTACTCATAGTCCCGAGAGTGACAAGATGGTCTTGAGGTATATCAAGGGCCGCTGAATGCTTGGTGCGATAATGCAATTCCTTTACGCCGCCGTCGGGGCTTTTGATTGCAAAGAACCAAGTGGGGTGGAATTGCCGATCACTGGTTCCGTAGCAGCGGATTTTTTCGCGTCGATGAGCGCGATGGCGTGTTCTGGCTGGTCGATCCCGATGGGGGTCGGTTTATCTCCAAGGGCGTGAATACCGTTCGGATCGATCAGGACCAGGTCGGAAATACCGATCGTGTGCCCTACGCCGACGCGTGCCGGGCCAAATATGGCAGCCAGCACCGTTGGCGCGCGGCAGCGGGAGACCGGCTGGCAAGCTTCAATTTCAACACGCTCGGCTGCTGGTCCGATCAACTCGTGGCGCGCGCAGGGGCCTCGCCGCTTGCCTACGCGCCGACGGCCGACCTTGGCGCTTCTTTCCGGCTGCACCGGCGCGACGAGATCTTTCCCGATGTCTTCGATCCCGCATTTTCAGGCCACGCGCACACAAGCGCAGAGAAGTTCTGCACCGCGCGGCGCAACGACGCGGGATTGCTCGGCACATTCGTGGACAACGAACTCTACTGGTCGCCGGATTGGCGAGGGACTGACGAACTGCTGACGTTGTTTCTGAACCTGCCGCCTCACCGTCCTGGCCGCATCGTTGCCATCGGCAGGTTGCAGGAACACTACCGGGAATTTTCCGAGTTCAATGCGGTCTGGCGTACGCCGGCGCGATCCTGGGAGCAATTCGGCTTTATCGGGCCTATCGCCGCGCCGTTCTCCAGAGGGCCACCGGGCGGTCTGAACGATGCGCTGGAGAGCAAAGCCAATCTGGCCGATCCCGTGCGTGCGGCATTTTTCGCAGATTGCGACAGTTTTGTCGCGGTGGTTGCCGAACAATATTTCGATGTCTGCGCCGCGGCCATCAGGGCCGCGGACCCGCATCATCTCGTGCTGGGCTCGAGGTTCGGGTATCAGCCGCCGTCACCTGTGATTGACGCTGCCGGACGCTACCTCGATGTGATTTCGTTCAATTGCTATGATGTCGACCCGAGTCCAGTGATCGCTGCTTACGCGACCGGCGGCAAACCCTGCCTGATTTCCGAATTTTCTTTCCGCGGTGACGATGCCGGTCTGCCGAACTCAAGCGGCGGCGGCCCGCGGGTGGCGAGCCAGGCCGAGCGCGCCCAATGTTTCGAACGCTTCGTCACGGCGGCCCTGAAGCAGCCGGCCGTGGTCGGCTATCATTGGTTCGAGCATGCCGACCAGCCGGCGGAAGGGCGTTTCGACGGTGAGAACTCGAACTTCGGCCTGGTGACGGTCGCAGATCAGGTTTATGCGGAACTGACCGAGACCATGACCAGGGTCAATGCCGCGGCGGAAGACATTCACGCCGAAGCCGGCCGAACCGCGTAGCTGAGGTCACGCCGCGGTTTTCGCCGGATTGGTTTCGGCATCAAGCACCACGGCCATGGTGCGGATTACGCTCGCGGGATTGACGCTGATCGAATCGATCCCAAGCCGCGTCAGGTACCGCGCAATCTCCGGATAATTGGCGGGAGCCTCGCCGCAGATGCCGACGTGACGTCCGTTGCGCTTGGCGCCGACCACCGCCTGTCGGAACATCTCCAGCATTCCCGGATCACGTTCATCAAAGTCGAAGGCCACGATGTCGGAATCCCGGTCGACTCCCAGCGTCAGCTGGGTCAGATCGTTGGAGCCAATCGAAAAACCGTCGAACAGCTCCGAAAAGGCGTCGATCTGAATGACGTTGTTCGGAATCTCGCACATCACGAAAATCTCAAGGCCGCCCTCGCCGCGCTTCAGCCCGTGACATGCCAACGTCGCGATGACACGGCGCCCTTCCTCGACGGTTCGGCAGAACGGCACCATGATGCGCAGATTGGACAGGCCCATGGTTTCGCGCACCCGGCGGAGCGCCGCGCACTCCAGCGCGAAGCCCTCGGCGTAAGCGGGGTGGCTGTAACGCGAAGCCCCCCGAAAACCCAGCATCGGGTTCTCCTCCTTGGGCTCGAAAGCATCGCCGCCGAGCAGGCTTGCATACTCGTTGGTCTTGAAATCGGAAAGCCGCACGATGACGGGCTTCGGATAGAACGCCGCGGCAATGGTGCCGACGCCTTCCGAAAGCCGTTCGATGAAGAAATCCGATGGACTTTGGTAAGCAGCAACCAGCCGGGCGATCGCGGTCCTCGCCTTGGCCGAGGTAATCTTCTTTGGTTTCAGCAGCGCCATCGGGTGCACGCCAATATGCTCGCTGATGATGAACTCCATGCGCGCGAGGCCGACGCCGGCTTGCGGCTGCATGGCGACCCGGAAGGCCATTTCGGGGGTGCCGACATTGACCATAATCGCGGTGCGCGGCTGTTTCAGATCACGGGTGGGCGTGCGCGTCACGTCGAAGGCGATCTTCCCCTGATAGACGCTGCCAATGTCGCCTTCGGCGCAGCAGAGCGTCACATCTGTCCCGCTCTTGAGCCGCTCCGTCGCGTGCGTGGCCCCCACCACGGCGGGAATGCCCAGTTCCCGCGCCACAATGGCGGCATGGCAGGTGCGGCCGCCCTTGTCGGTGATGATGCCGGCAGCGATCTTCATGACCGGCTCCCAATCAGGACTGGTGGCCGGCGCCACCAATATCTCACCTGGCTTGAAAGCCGCGAGGTCGCGTGCGGTTGCAATGCGGCGGGTGCGTCCCGAGGCGATTTTCTCCCCGACCGCGCGACCGGTGACGATGACGGGCCCGTGCCCCTTCAGCGCGTAGGTCTCGAACACATCGGGCGAACGCTGCGAGGCCACCGTCTCAGGCCGCGCCTGGATGATATAGAGCTTGCCGTCATTGCCATCCTTGGCCCATTCGATATCCATCGGCATGGCGGTGGCGGCTTGTTTCGAATAGTGCTGCTCGATCCGCACCGCCATGTCCGCCAGGCCCAACACCTCGGCATCGGAAATGCAGAACTTCGCCCTCTCGGCGCTCGGCACCGCGCGAATGCGCGTCGTCCGGCTGCCGCCGCCCTTGGCGTAGGTCATGCGGATCTGCTTGCCGCCGAGCCGACGGCGCAGCACGCAGCGAAAGCCTTGCGCCAGGGTCGGTTTGTGAACGTAGAACTCGTCGGGATCGACCTCGCCCTGGACGATGGTTTCGCCCAGACCGTAACAGCCTGTTACAAAAACCACGTCGCGAAAGCCGGATTCGGTATCGAGCGTAAAGACCACGCCGCTGGCGGCGAGATCCGAGCGCACCATTTTCATCACGGCGACCGAGAGGGCCACCTTGAAGTGATCGAAGCCGTTGTCGATCCGATAGGAAATGGCGCGATCGGTGAAGATCGAGGCAAAACAGCGACGGCAGGCTTCGAACAGATCTTTCGCGCCACGCACGTGGAGGAAGCTGTCATGCTGGCCCGCGAAGCTCGCCGTCGGCAGATCTTCCGCAGTGGCAGAACTTCGCACCGCGACCGCGGCGCCGGCCTGCTGTTCAAGTTGCCGATAGGCCTCCACGATCTGTTCGCGGAGGGACTGCGTATCCATCGCCTGGTAGACGATTTCGCGGGCCTTCGCGGCAATGGCCGCAAGGTGCTTGATCTTGCGCTTGTCGAGACTGTCGAGCAGACGATGCAGCGCTTCCGCGATGCCGGGCTGCGACAGCGCATCGCGGTAGGCGTCCGCCGTGATGGCAAAGCCATTGGGAACAGCCACCCCCTGGGATGAAAGTGCCGAATACAGCTCGCCCAGCGAAGCGGTCTTGCCGCCGACCAGCCCGACGTCGTGCAGCCCGATCTCGAGGAAAGACCTGATATATCTGGCCATAGGGCCAATAAATCACGTCAGATCTGGTCCGTGTTGACCAAGGTCAAGCTTGGCCAGCGATCGATGCGATCTCTTTTGTTGTCGATCATCGGCATGCTTTTCCGGCAAGACCGTCGAAAGCGCGAGACCGCTCGAACGCCCCGACCATTCTACGTGGCCCTTGAATTGCAGCAATTGAGACTGGTGTTCTGACCTTAACAATTGTTTCCGTCATTCCGGGGCCAGAGCGCAGCTTGGGAGCCCGGCATCCATAACCACGATTGGGGGTTATGGATTCCGGGCTCGCGCAAGGGCGCGCCCCGGAATGAAGCCGACGAGAGACGAAGCGTGAGAGCCAGAACACTAGTGTTGTGATTCTAACGCTTGTTTCGCTCTGGCCACTTTTTCGAGGATTTGGCCGGCGGATTTGGTCCAGACGAAGGGTTTGGGATCATCATTGTGGTTTTCCAGGTATTCCATGATGG
>Ga0182012_10000764_pt1 | contig 35188 bp, 32 predicted proteins | sample 612S2SmetaG_FD_120486 | JGI IMG/M metagenome (GOLD analysis project Ga0182012, IMG submission 120486) | Permafrost microbial communities from Stordalen Mire, Sweden - 612S2S metaG | ecosystem: Environmental > Terrestrial > Soil > Wetlands > Permafrost | place: Sweden: Stordalen | collected...
AAAACACAAGAACACGCTTGCGCCTTCGGCGCACGCAATTACTTTAAGCAAAGATCGTGAATTGAATGCCGGTTTGGACGCGGAAGAAGAAGGACAGATTGAAAAGGCAACCTATCATGGTTTCACGTTCAACGTTCTCTGCCAGACTTACTTCGGTCGTGTCGGCGCCTTTCGGCAACAGACGGCAGGGGATTTTGAAGCTCTTCGGAAGTTGTCCGGCTTCGTGCAAGAGCGTCAAAGCGGAGTAACGGCGCTCTCCGGCGACGACTGCGAACTTACCGCGTGCGGCGGGTTGAACGACTAGGCTCTGCAACAAGCCAACGGCCTGGATGGAAGCGGCGAGTTGGCGAGTGGCTTCCTCCTCGGCGGGTGTGGTGCGGACGTTTTCGGTTGAGGCTACCAACTTGCGGAAGGGAACCTCGATGGTTTCTAGCTGAATCAGTTGCATGGTGTGTATAGCTCCTTTGCTCGGTGTTGTGGTTGAGTTCCTTACGGCTGCGCGCGCAAGCCAGCAGCCGCATCAAGCAACCGCGCACAGCGCGCGAGGTGCCGCCGCTCAAAAAGAGAACAGCTCCCCCTGGCGGGCGGGAGCTGAAAGGCGCGGCGACTGCCTTTCGCGCATGTTTTGGCGCGGCGCGGGGCACCACGGCGGCAAGGGGAAGCGGCTCGCGAGCGAGCTTTTCGGGGGAACCGATTTTCCGCTAGAGAACTACCGGTTCAGGAGTTGCTTTGTAAGGAAAATTGGGGGGACCGAAAACCCGAAGGGCGCGAGCTTGCGTCCGGGGTCGCGCGGCGCGATGCGCGGAAGGGAAGGCAGTCGCCGGCGTTTGGTTGCGGACGCCTGCCAGGGGATTCGGAGACAAGTGGATTTTCGGTGGTAGCAGTTAGGTCGGAGAGGGATGCTGGATTGCGTTTGCCGATACGTTCAGTCCGGCGAGACGCCAGGCTTATCCAGCCACGCGAAGATTGGAGAATTCAAGGGCGTTTCATGCAATTCCAAAACCAGCATTGAAAAGGCATTCGCAGAAGTCTATCAGCGCTTTTATTCGTAAACGCTTCAGGACTACAGACCGCTGTCGACCCTAGCAACGTGCCGTTCGCTTGACAGCGTGACTGTACGCAGTGTAAGCTGACAATGGGTATGGAAACGCTAGGCGGTAAAATTCGGTCGCTACGGGACCAGCACGACTTATCGCTGCGTGAGTTTGCACGCAAGCTCGGAGACGTCACCGCTGCGCACATTTCTGACATTGAGAACGGCCGCCGGAACCCATCACCAGACCTCCTTTCGAAGATGGCCAAGGTGCTTATGGTGCCCGTTGAGGATCTGCAGAAGCTCGGTTCTGGTCTTCCGATCGACGAACTTCGCGATGCGGTCCGTCGGGAACCTGCTCTTGGGTTTGCCCTCAGGAAGGTCGCGGAACAGAGAATCAGCGCAGAGGAACTTCTAAACTTTACGCGTACTCGAAAAGGAGGCTCCGACAAGAAGGGATGAAAACGTACCGCTCCGCAAGAGGTCCATTCCAGGAGGCTGTTCACTACGAGGAACGCGACGTGGAGAGGATCGTCCTCGAAGAACTTGCTCGGATGCAATTGCTACCTTCAGAGCGCGGGCCGATTCGCGTGGACCGGTTCATCGAAAAGCGGTTCAAAGTACAAATTGAGTCCTTCGAAACGAAAGACGGCGTGCTTGGGTTTTCTCAGTTTGGGCCGAATGGCGTGCAAGCAGTGTACGTTGCGAAGGCGCTCGATGAAGACAAATCGGTTCCCGGACAGCGACGGCTCCGCAGTACGGTTGCCCACGAAGCAGGACACTGCCTGCTGCACGCCCACCTTTTCGTCCTCCCCGGGACCAAGCCGCTGTTCGCGGATGCCACCGATCCGAATGCGCCGAAGGTTTTGTGCCGAGATCTGGGCTCAGACGCTGGAATCACCCGGTCCTACAACGGCGAATGGTGGGAGTTTCAGGCGAACATGGTCATGGGGCACCTGCTGATGCCATCGCCGCTCACGAAGCAGGCTGCAGAGCCATTCCTCAAACCAGCTGGCACACTCGGGGCCATGTTGCTTCCCGAACAGGATCTTGATGACGCGGCGAGGGCGCTCGCCGAACTGTTCGACGTGAACCCCATTGTCGCCCGAATTCGCATAGAAAAGCTCTACCATGTCGAGCGCTCAGGGCAGATGATGCTCTAAATTTTTTGCCCATGATGTACGCTCTGTATGCTGACGAAGACAGTAACAAACATGCCTGCAACTTACGAACTCAACGGTAACGCTGACGAACGATTTCAAATTCTCTCCCTGGACGGCGGAGGGATCAAGGGCCTATTCTCGGCGGCCCTCCTCTCGGCACTGGAGGACGACCTGAAGGTACGGGTCATCGACCACTTCGACCTGATTGCGGGCACCTCAACTGGCGGCATTATCGCGATAGCACTCGGCCTCGGCCTTTCGCCGCGCGAGATCGTCCAGTTCTACAGGCAGCATGGACCGGCAATTTTTCCGGGGTCCAGTACCTGGCGCCGATGCCTGCTCCAGTGGTTTCGAAGCAAGTACGATGCAAGCCCGCTCGAAGCCGCGCTGAAGGATTGCTTCGGAGAACGGCGGTTTGGGGAGAGCACCAAGCGGCTAGTGATTCCCTCGTACAACCTAGGCGAGGACGACGTGTACATATTCCGCACGCCGCACCACGAGCGCTTGCGGCGAGACCTCAAAGTGCCCGCGTGGAAGGTGGCGCGTGCCACATCTGCTGCACCCACCTACTTCCCCAGTTTCAGAGGCCTCGACAGTCTACGGCTCATTGACGGCGGCGTCTGGGCTAACAATCCGACCATGGTTGCGCTGGTTGAATCGTTCGGCACGCTGGGTGTTTCCCTGGAGGATACCCACATCCTGTCCATTGGAACAACCGATGCGCTCAACTCGCGGCACCGCAAGCTGGACCGGCGTGGCAAATTCGGATGGGCGAGTGAAGCCATCGATGTGGTCATGCGCGGGCAGACCATCGCGGCTCGCAACCAAGCTAAGTTTCTCGTTAGCGAGGAAAACTACTGGCGGTTAGACCCCGTTGTTCCAGCCACAGAGTTCTGTCTAGATGGGATCGACAGAACCGAGGAACTAATCGCCAAGGCCGCTCACCACAGCCGAACCCTTGCGCCGACGTACGCCAAGCGATTTGCGATCCACCTCGCTAAACCCTTTACGGCAACAACACCTTTGGAGTCTCAGCAATGAACCTCTACCTAAACCCCAACATCTCAACACTCCTCGAAAGCATTGCCGAGGAACTCGACATCCCACCCGCACTCCATGAGGAGGCGGTCCTCCACCATAGCGACGTGGGGGACTGGCTCGGCGCACCGGGCTCGACCCTTGAGAAGTACACCCCGGAAATTTACCCTCAAGGATCATTTCGGCTCGGCACCGTGGTGCGGCCGATTCGCAAGAATGGCGAGTTCGACATAGATCTGGTGTGCCGGATATCGAAAACCAAAGACCAGACAACCCAATCGGACCTGAAGCACCTAGTGGGGGACCGGCTCAAAGACCGCGACGACCTCGAAAAGCGCCTGGAAGAATCTCGGCGATGCTGGCGGCTGAACTACGAACCGCGCCTCCACATGGATGTTCTACCCTGCCTGCAAAATCCAGAGCGAGTACCCAACGGCATACTCCTCACCGACCGGGAGTTGCATCACTGGCAGAGCAGCAATCCGATTGACTATGCCAACTGGTTTCACTGGCAGATGAAAACTGCCTTCGACCTGAAGCGCCAGAAACTCGCCATGTCAATGCAAGCGGCAGTAGACGACGTGCCCGAGTGGCAAGTCAGAACGCCGCTGCAGCGGGTCGTGCAAGTGCTGAAGCGCCACCGTGACCTGAGCTTTAAGGTCGATGACCCCAATGTACCGGCATCAATCATCATCACCACCCTGGCAGCGCTCGCATACCGTAACCAGCTCGACATCCAGGAGGCCCTGCACGCCATTTTGAGTAGCATGGATGGCTACATTCGCTGCGAGAATGGCCGCTGGTGGATTCGGAATCCGGCCGAACCGACTGAGAACTTCGCTGACAAGTGGAACGAAGAACCAGACCGTCGTAAGGCGTTTTTCGGTTGGCTCGAAAGAGCTCGGAGAGACTTTAGCCAAGGAGCCGAGCAGAAGACGTTGGGAGACACCGCGACGGTGCTCGGCAAGGCGCTGGGAGCTGAAGAAGTTCGGCGCGCTGTCGCGCGATTGAGCGTGGAAGGCGGCACTCTGGTCGCACGGCCACCAGTGTTCAAACCTTTGGAGGCTCCGCCGCTCGCGTCCGAGTCCCACGTTCAACGTCCTCCATGGCGGGAAGACCTAACGCACAGCGCGAAGATCAAGGCGAGCACGTACACCGCTAACAAGAAAACAAAGCTCGCGGCGCTCGGCGACTATGCTATCGCGAAGAACACCAATATCCGTTTCCAGGTGAGCACCGGTGTTAAGGGAGTTTACACCGTCAAGTGGCAGGTCGTGAACACGGGCCAGGAGGCGTACGTGGCAAACCAGCTGCGCGGTGACTTCTACGACAGCGATGGCCAGCAGTACCGATGGGAGAGGGCGGGCTACGGCGGAACGCACTGGGTTCAAGCTTTCGTAATCAAGGACGGGGTTTGCATCGCGAGGACAGAAAGAAAGTACGTGAAGGTCCGCTGCTAACACGTTGCCGAAGCCCGTACCTTCGGGTCGTTCTAGAGGCGGCAGAAATCTCAACTCGGCAATGATCATTTCACGTCAGGTTAGGCGGAATCGTCCCGAAATGTCGGCTTGTAGCCGTTAAATTCGGGATGCCAACTGTACCCGGCCGTTCGTCGGAGTGGATCTGCGGAAGCTACATTTATGAGAATTGGAAGATGGCGTCTGCCAGTGCGGACCACTCCTTGACGCATTTCGCGAAGCTTGTGCGGAGCGACACCGCAGGAAAAAGGGGCAGAAGCCCCTATTCAGTGGCCTCCGGCTCGTCAGGAGACTGTTCTTCGTCTTTGGCTTTGCGATCAAGAAGGCGGATGGTGTCGGCGATGCACTCGACAACGATTTGCTTGACGGTGACTTTGATGGATTTGTTCTTGTGGGTAGCTTCGACTTCGCGGTCGTAGGAATCGGTGTGAAGCCGGCCTTGGATGAGAACGTGTTTGCCTTTGAGAAGACGGTCGGCCAGTTTGGCAAATCCTTCTCCGTAACCATATGTTACGTGGAATCAACTCGCCCGCTTGAAAACCGCAACACTCTAGGGATGTTGCATTTCTTTTTAAAACTAGTTTGTTTTCTTGGAGGCTGCCGATGCATGTAATTCGGTGGTCGCGATATCCGACATTGACGACCCATGATGCAGCGAAGAGATGGCTGCAATCGGTGGCCGATCTTGGGCTTGCGCCGAACACGGTGGAAGCCTACGGACGGGGAGTCGAGCAATATCTGTTCTTCAGCCGCTCGTTGGGCGTGGCACCGGACAAGGCTCGGCGAGATCATATTGCCGCCTACGTTCGATTTGCGTCGTTGAAGAAGCCCGGCGATGCCGGTGGTGGAGCAGAGCCCGCGGCAAACGCGACCGTCCAACAGCGTGTGACTTCGCTTCGACTGTTCTACGATTTTCTGGTTCAAGAACAGGACATCCTTTTCAACCCCGTGGGGCGCGGCCATTACGTGGCAGGCAAAGCGTTTGGTGGCATGAGGCAGAAAGGACTCATCCCGCGCCATCGCAAACTGCCGTGGATTCCCGGCGAGGAAGATTGGACATCGTTACTAGGATTTGTGAAGACACGATCCATCCGCCACCGGCTTATGTTCTGTCTCGCCTACGACTCAGCCTTGCGGCGCGAAGAGCTCTGTTCGCTGCGAACGGAAGACTTCGATCCCGCGAGACGCCTGTTGAATATTCGTTCAGAGACCACGAGGAACCGTAACCAACGAGTCGTGCCTTATTCCACGATATCGAGCCACTTGTTTCAGGAGTATCTTCGGGAACGCCGGGAACTGGGCCTGCGCCGCGGCCCCCTCTTTCTGTCGACGTCGAACCGAAATAGTGGTGAACCTCTGTCCATCTGGACTTGGTCGAAGGAGATCGGAACACTGGCCGATGAATCGGATGTGATAAGACTGTCGACGCACACGTTTCGACATCTGCGGTTGACGGATCTAGCGCGTAGCGGCTGGGACATTCATGAGATTGCGAAGTTCGCCGGCCATCGAAGCATTCAAACAACGTTGCTCTATATCCACCTCAGTGGTGTGGAGCTGGCGGAAAAGGTCGCCAAGACGATGGCGTCGTTGACGGATACGCGACTGGCGCTGCTGAAGGGGAGTGGTCAATGAAGTCGATAATAGCGGTTCCATTTCAGTGGCCCTTGAAGCTGGATCAATACGATCGGTCCGCTAAGGTCACAAAGGAAGAACTATCTCTATTGCGACTGTTGCTCCAGGAGCACCGCAGTGGCCAATATCGAAAGCCGGAGTGGTTTAAACCCTTGTCAAGGATTCTCATGCCGTTGCGCAATGCGGCGGACTCCATCAAAGGTAGTGACGTTGAAGCCGACGTTGCCGTGCGCGCCATTCTTCGCGAAACGGTCGAACGCAAGCGCACCATCTGGGGCTGGAGCCATCAAGATTGGATCGCGCTTCTTAGGGAGCCGGACGAGCCGGTTCAAAAAAGCGAAGGGCTACCGCCCGCAATGGCGAACCGGCTTAATTACGATCGGGTATTTGCTGCAATGTCTGGGCGAGATTCGCGACTATGGCCCGTTCGACCTGGCTGGATTGACCCGCCGGGTTTTTGGGAAGCAGGTTGTCAGTGAAACGGAAACACGAATCTTTAGTGTCTTGGAGAAATGGGGCTACGGAAAGACTAAGTTTCCAGTGCTGATCGTGTGTTTGCACGAAGTGCTGCTCATCAACCGCACACCCCTTCTGGAAGATCTCAGTTTCGACCTTCTGGCCAAGCTGATCCGTGACTCAGGGCCGAAGGGCCGTCGTTATGGACTGTATCGACTCTCCTTTGCGGCCCACCAGCTTGGGCTGATTGAGAAGCCTTTGCCGAGGCAGGATCACCTGGTATTCGGCGGCAAGGCGAAGAACCTTCGTGCGGGGATCGATCCCCGCTGGCTGGACTTTATGGATCGATGGTTCGCCACAACGACGATAGAAGAGAAAACCAGAAAAGGGTTTTATTATACCGGCCTGAAGGCCGGCCGATGGGTGACGCAAACCCTTCCCGACCAGGCATCCCCTGAACTGTGGACCCGTCAGACGGCGGCACAATATGTAGCTGCGGTCTGCCGTTTAACTTATGGGTCTTGGGCCAGCGAGATCCGACACAAGGAACTACAGGGGAAGCCCCTTAAGGCCAGTTCCATCTCCGGTTACCTTACTGCGCTACGCGTTCTGTTTCGAGATGGTGCAGAGTGGGAATGGATTCCCCGCCGATTTGATCCTCTGCTTTGCTTGCGGACGCCGATGACGATCCGTCAGAAGATCGGTCCGAATCCCAGGGTGATCGCAGATGATATTTGGGCGAAACTTGTCTGGGCTGGCTTGAATTTAACGGAGCAGGATCTACGCTCGGGGGATGCCACATATTACCCGTATCCGGTGCTGTTACTTCGCGCCGCAGCCATTATCTGGCTCTTTGCCGGGTTGCGCTCAGATGAGATCTTTCGACTTCCCGTAGGAGCGATATCTTGGGGTCCACGCAAAACCTACGAAGGCGGCAGCCCGCGAGTTTGTTACCTTCAAGTGCCTATTAGCAAAACGAACATAGCCTTCGTGAAGCCAGTCGATTCGATCGTTGGGGAAGCCATCGAGGCATGGGAGAAGGCGCGGCCGCATCGGCCCAGTCAGTTGGATAAGAAGGCCGCCGAAATGGTGGACTTTCTCTTCGCCACGCCTACGGAAAGATTGTCGAAACGCTACTTAAATCGGACTCTCATTGACGCGCTTTGCCGAAAAGCCGGCGTACCGAGAAAGGATGCGCGAGGGACAATTACCAGTCATCGAGGCCGCACTACGATCGCTTCGCAACTTTACAATGCCAAGGAACCGCTCACATTATTCGAGCTGCAGGCATGGCTAGGCCACAGCAATGCAGCGTCAACGCAGTTCTATGCCAACATCATGCCAACCAAACTTTCGAGAGCCTTCGACGATGCTGGCTACTTCGAGCGCAATCTGCGGGCCATTGATGTGCTCATTGATCGAAGTGCAGTGCGGAGTGGGCTCGGGGGAAAGGAGCCTTGGAAGTACTACGATCTCGGCCACGGATATTGCACCTACGACTTCTTCGATCAATGCGCGCATCGGATGGCCTGCGCGAAGTGTTCGTTCTATTTGCCGAAAGAGTCGTCGTCGGCAAGCTTGCTGGAGGGAAAAGAAAACCTGTTGCGTTTGCGTCAAAGGATTCCATTGCTCGACGCCGAAATTGCCGCGATTGACGACGGAGTGCAATGTTTTGATGCGCTGCTTCGAGGCCTGGAGAGCGTACCAACGCCAACCGGGCAAACGCCAGTGGAAATTCAGAACGAGTTGATTCAGATTACGCAAGTCGAGCGGAAGCGAGGCGACCAATGAAACAATGGGTGAACTTTCGCGCGGTTAAGAACAGCGTAACAATGGAACAAGCCCTGGCGCGCTATTCGATTCTGCTGAAAGCTGCGGGAGCCGACATCATCCGTGGTCGATGTCCTCTCCCGATGCACGAGTCGGAGGCCGCTTTTAGTTTCTCAGTCGATACGCGGCGCAACATCTGGGCGTGTCATTCCGAATCATGCGTCAGAAGCAGAGGCGGCCGTATTGGGGGAAACGTGCTGGACTTCGTGGCTTCGATGGAACGATGCTCGATCCGGGAAGCGGCGGTTCGGCTCCAAGATCGCCATGCAATAAATCCATTGTTCGTTGCAGCGACACAAACGCTTCGGGTATCAACCGGGGCGCCGGAAAACGAACCGCTTGCTTTCCGGCTCACTGAACTAACGGAGCGACATCCGTATCTAATCGCTCGGGGCGTTGATGAAGCGACTGCCGCGCGGTTTGGAATGGGATACTACGGCGGCCCTGGTTTTCTCAGTGGCCGAATCGCCATTCCCATTCATAACGCGGCCGGCAAACTCGTTGCCTATGCTGGCCGGTCCGTAGATGTTTCCGAACCAAAGTATCTGTTCCCACCGGGCTTCCGAAAGTCCGCGGAGCTATTCAATCTTCATCGCGTCAGCCTTAATCCTTCACAAGAGTTGATTGTCGTTGAAGGGTTTTTTGACTGCATACGTGTCCACCAGGCGGGGTTCTCAAACGTAGTGGCTTTGATGGGTTGCACGATGAGCCGTGAGCAGGCTAAACGTCTTTGCGCGGCTTGTTCACGGGCCGTGCTCTTTTTGGACGGGGACCCTGCCGGCCGCCAAGCTCTTTCTGCAATATCCAGCGCGCTTGGAGGGGAAGGACTGGAAGTGAGGAAGGTTTGTTTGCCCGATGGCTGGCAGCCGGATAGTATGCACGCGCACGACATTCAAGGGTTGTTGAGCGAGTTCCACTGAATTAAATGAAGAGGAAGCGGACCCCACATAGGCGTTAACTTAAGGATCGACTAAACGAGGCTGTTCCAGAGGAATACGTCTGTTGTCGCATAGGAGGATCTCTAAAACTTCCTGCTTGTTGCCATTCGTCCGTAGGGATTCTGCGGAAGTTTGCAATCACACGACTTTTACAAAAGGGAAAACAGCAGATTGTATTTCCCCACTGTACGCTCAAGGTAGCGACGACTCCTGGTACTAGCAGCAACATTGCGCTGATCGAGAAGTTCGAGGGATTCCACAAATGCCGGCCACGCCAACGGATGACGTATTTGCATTTGATGGCGATGGCACTGCATAAAGCGTAAGGCCAAGACAGTTGCGAACGGATCAATTTCCCACGTAATTCCACTGATGTAGGCGCTGGCTAGATTAGGGAAGCGGCGATAAACCAGCCAGCCTAAGGCCACTTTGAACGCTTATCACCTAGCATCGGGCAGAGCGGCCGATGCCAAGTTCGCGTTTGTCAGGCTCTTCGCTAAGGGGTATTTCGGAAGTAGCAACATCAAAGCACCGGCCCCTAACGTGAGGATGGAAAGGATGGACAATAATGTTTGATACGAACCGGTGGCGTCAAATGCCTTTCCCATAATCACGGGACCGATGGCACCCGCGATCGCATAGACAGTCCAGGTAAAGCCATAGAGCGTGGAAAACGACTTCAGTCCAAAATATTTCGCCACCAGGTAGGGCGTAATATCGGCCTCTCCACCCATGCCGATTCCTATGCAAGACGCACCCAGGTATCCCATAAGGGAGGAGTGCGCGCCAGCCAGGATAAACGTACCTGAGGCGGCAACGGCCAAAAGACAAAACGCCACACGCGGCGCGAAGTAACGATCCAACAGCCATCCGGTAAGCAATCGGCCCGCAAGGATCGCCCCTCCCAAAACCGACACTGCGAGTGCGGCCGAACTGGGGGAAACACCGCGATCAGTGAGCAGCGATGCCATCTGGGTAATTGAGCCATTTTGGCTCAATGAGGCGAAGAACAGCACGGTGACGATGATCCAAAAAGTGCCAGATTGCAGGCCCTTTCCCGGGGAACTGCTCTCCTTTGGATCGGTTTGTGATTGCTGAAACGTGGGCGCGCTACGAACGGTAGCCGCAAGCGGGAACCCTACGACGAGCACCATCGCTCCCAGGATCGCGAAGGCATTGCGCCAGCCCACCATCCTAATTAACGACTGCGCCATCACGGGAAGGATCATGGCCCCGACAGCACCGCCAGACATTAGGAATGCGAAAGCCATACCGCGGCGCTCCCGAAACCAGGTGGAGATCGGCCGCGAATAGGCCAAATGGGCAGTCCCATTCCCCACTATTCCCATCACCGCGAACACCGCGTAAAGGTGCCAGAGATGGTTAGTTAAGAACGCAAGCGAGGCGAACGCGCAACCGAAAATCAACAGGCATGGCAGGATGATGCGGCGAATCGGATAGCGATCAAGCAACGCCCCTAGCAAGGGCGAACAGGCCGCCACCGCCAAGGCGGCAACGCCAAACGCGCCTGAAACGGCTTGCCTCGACCAGCCAAACTCCGCCGCCACGGGCTTGAGAAAAACGCCAAACGTGTAAACCAGCAGCGACGCAAATCCTACCAACAAGCAAGCGGCCGATGCCAATGCTACTCGCCAACCTGGATACGCAATGTTGCGTTCGTTCAGTTCTGCGCTTCGCATGAAGTTAGGAGGACTTCCAACTACTTCGCGACCGCTCCCGTAAGCGTGCTGGACACGTACCCGTTTGTCACAACTAAAGCCGCGCGTTGACGATAGAAGTCCGGATCGTCGGGTGCCCATGTCGCCAATCCATCAACATACCGGTTGCACATGCAGAAGACCGCCGCAATGAGCACCGTGTCGTGAATCTCAAGATCGGTTGCACCCTCTGCCCGTGCCCGCTTAACGTCGTCAACGCTAACGTCTTTGCCGCTTTGCTGCACCTTGCCGGCAATGGCCAATAGCGCCTTCAACTTGGACGAAATTCCCGCCGTCTCAGGATCGTATTTCACATGGCTCACAAGTTCTTCATTCCCGTCGAGGTGGTGCGCCGCGATAGCGCCATGGATGGTCTGGCAGTAGCGGCAATCGTTTCGTGCCGAAACGTAGGTGGCGATCAGCTCGCGTTCACCCGGCGAAAGTGAGTGCGAACCACGGAGTAAAACATCGACTAACTCATTCAACGGCTTAGCCGTTTCCGGCCGGAACATCATGGGACCGCGAATTCCAGGGAATTCGTTCTGCAGATTTATATGTGCCATTTACTCGAAACCTTCGTGTAATTTTAGATCACAAATACTAGCGTTGTCTTCGCCAATCTGATGGAGATCGCTCTACAACCGAAGTTGGAGGATCTCTGTGCTAACGCGCCGTCGCGATGCCGGCCTCATACTTCCAGGCAATTTCCGTCTTGGCGTCATCCGAGAAACGCGTATCTGCATATTCGTCGAAATTGATCTTCTTAATCCAGGACTCCGGTTTCGACCATCAGATCCGCTTTGCGCGGCGCGAGGGAGGTATACATGACCCGGTCCAGAGGATTGTTAGCGACCAACGGAGCAGCGCGGGTTTTTGGTTGTAATAGAAACGGCCCAGAGCCGTGATTAACTGTGGCGTCACTGCGGGGTATAAAACACGGTAAATGAGGGCGGCAGGAGTCAACCCAAAATTGCGTCCCGCATTGACGTAAACGGATGGAACGCTTTGCACCGCATTCATACTGTCAGGAGCAGTGGGGAAAAAGCAACTTACAAAAATCAGGAAGACGGCGGCGACATCTCCTACGCCGAGCCACAAAATGGCGATGGGAATCCAAGCGAGCGGGGAAATCGGCCGTAGGATTTGAATCAGAGGATTAAAAGCGATCTCGGCACGCCGGTACCAACCGATGGTTAGTCCCAGCGGAATTGCCAGAACCGCCGCCGCGAGGAAACCCCAGGTAACCCGGAACAATGACGCCACTGTGTACTTCAGCAGCAAGCCTTGTCTCGCCAGGTCCGCAATGCATTCTCGAATGGCTTGAAATCAGCGACCGGCAAGAGCGTTCGAAAATGGTAACAGTTCCTGAATTGGTTGTCGCCGACCTTTCGGTGGAGTTCGCTCTGAATCAGAAGACAGCGGTGCCTCCGGCTGTGTCGAATAGGTTGTGGCTGTTCGGTGGGCAGCGGTGCCATCTTCCCTTCGCTAGGCGCTCACGGTTCCGTATCGGCGCGGTTTGTGGGGCAAAATTGACGCCAGTTCGACTAGCCCCGCGGCAACTGCGTGCGGAACTGCTTCAACTTTCGGATAGGAATTCAGAGCCGCGAACTCCTAGCTTGCTCAGCCACTCAGTTTTTCGAGTGCGTCTTGATCGGCTCGAGCCGAGCGCTTCTCGTAAATTTCTCCCAGGCTAAGTAACAGTTTCGCGGCGCCTCCTACCGCCAATCTAGTCCCAATCAGAAATCCAACGAAAAGCATCCAATCGTGCCGGGCGTCGAGCCAAACGAGTGAGCAACCACAAATCAGCAAAAACGAACCCAAGATAATTTGCCGTTTTGGAGCGCTTGCGCGTTTGACTCTCTCCAAATGCTCGCTATTGAAAATTTGATCGGCAACTCTTCCCCTGCTGTCGTAAACCGTGCAGCCGATTTTAGGATTCTCGCTTACCTTCCAATGGCAGTAGCGCTGCGCAGCGGCGAGGTCGTCAAACAGACAGCCCATTTCGTTGTCACCGCTCAACATCTCGCCATCAGGCGTGCATCGAACCACGCTCTTCGCAAAAAAATGGTAGACAACGTACTCGCCGCTGCCGACTCGTGCACGGTGGCCAGGCAATTTGCGGCCCTGCGAAGGAATTTCAAGCGGCATTCGCCTGAACCGGCCTAGCGTCGCCCAGATTGTCAACACCCAGAAAGTTGAGCAGGGGGATTGTGAGCATGGTTGTAACCAGCGCCATCACAACCAGCATAGTGAAGAGCGTAGGAGAAAAAACGCCCGCCGTGTACGCAACGTTCAAAACGATAAGTTCCACCAATCCTCTAGTGTTGAGTAAGGCACCGAGCGCCCACGCGTCCTTCCAGGATTCACCCGTCCAACGGGCAGCCAGGACGGCACCTCCCATTTTGCCGGTTATCGCGGCCACAAGAACAATCCCGGCCCACAGCCAACTATTGCCCCCGGAGAGCAAATCAAGCCGGGTCCGCATGCCGGTCAGCGCAAAAAAGAGCGGGAGAAGTAACACGGAAGTGATCATGTCCAGTTTCAGGCGGATTTCGCCACGCCAGAGCGTGATGCGGGGGAAACAAAGGCCCGCGAGAAATGCTCCAAACAACGGGTGGACGCCGATGGCGTTGGTTGCGGAGGCCGAAAGCAGCACGGCTACGACAATAAGCGACAAAAGTTCAACTGAAAGAATAGAGGTTCTGCGACGCTTCGCGAGCCAATTCGCCAATGGCCGGACGACGGCCAACATAAGTAACAGATAGGCGGCTAGGCCCATCAAGCGCGTAGAAAGACTGGGATTTCCATCGCCCTTTCCGATCAGGGCCAGTGCGAAGGCAAGGAGTGTCCAGGCTGCCACATCGTCGATGGCAGCACACATCATAGCGGTGGTACCTAATCGCGAGGCTTGCAAACCACGCTCCTCGAGAATGCGCGCCAGTACGGGGAAAGCGGTAATGCTCATGGCTATGCCAAGAAAGAGTACGAAAGCACCCGCTCCAATGCCCGGTGGAGCGAATCTCACGCGTAGTGAAGGAGCCAGCAGCGCTGCCATGGCAAAGGGTAGAAAGATGCTCATGCCACTTGCCAGCAAGGCGGTTGTCCGTTGTTTATAAATCTGCTCAGAGTCCAACTCCATTCCCACAAGGAACAGAAAGAGAATGAGGCCCAACGTGCTGAGCGAGTCGAAAGTGATGACGGAGGTCTTATCGAAAAGACGCGAAGATAGTTCTGGAGACAACCGTCCGAGAACCGACGGTCCAATGAGAATGCCGCCGATCATTTCTCCAATCACGCGTGCCTGTCCCAGCCTGCGTGCGAGCCAACCACACGAAACCGTGACGAGCAGAACAACTGCCACTTGGACCAGCAGGAGCGTCATATCGCAAGATTATCGCGTCACTATTCATTCCCGCTAGCCGTTTCTATTTCGACCCGACTGGCCTTTCCTAGAACAACAACTTCAAAGCGAATTGCATCAACCTTGGAGGCGCGGCCTGGGCAATACGGCCGAAGTTCGCAGAAGCGACGTCCCCCACTGGCAGGCCGAAATTTGGATGGTTAGCGACGTTGAAACTTTCGGCGCGAAACTGAAGCGTGGTTGTTTCGGTAAGGCGAAAATTCTTCATCGCCGAAACATCGAAATCGGCAAAGCTTGGGCCGCGAGCGATGTTCCTTCCTGCATCGCCGAACTGACCGGCCTGCGTGACTGGATTTAACCTTAAGAATGCTGAGCGGCTAATCCAGTTAGTTACCGTGTGCGGCCCAACATTGGGATTAGAGATGACGTCAGGACGGCTGGAAAAATAGCCGGTAATAGGCGGATTAGAGGGCTGGAGAGAGACATTGGCGCTGTCGTAAACAGTGAAGGGGGTTCCCGAATTCGCCGTAGCCACGAGATTTAATTGCCAACCTTTCGTCAGGGCTGCCAGAACGCCCTTCTGTGTGCTCGCAAAAGGCAGCGCCCAACTTCCACTCGCGACAAAGCGATGTTTGGCGTCGAACAACGATGGGCCATGCTCGGCTCGCCAGTTGAAGGGATTCTGCGCCAGATCGTTCTCGCCGGCGAGAGTCTGCGAGGAAGCGCCTGCCAACGTCATGGACGACAAGTAGTCCAACGATTTGGAATACCAATAGGACACGTTGAAGCTGATGTTCGATGAGTAGCGATGCGAAAGGCTGACTTGCGCCGCCTCGTAAGTGGAATTCGTCCCATACATCAATTTCGCGACGGTTGCCAAACCGCAGGGAGCCGTGTTTGATGTGCAATCGGCGTACAACCGCCGCCGGTCTGCGTTCCCGGCCGTGGCACCCGGTCCGAAGACTGCTGGATTTGCATCGACGTTCCTTGGCAGGCGCGTGCCTTTCGTCCCAATGTACCGTGCTTCCACAAGATAGTTATTTCGAAGAGAGCGTTGAATGGAGAAATTCCAATCCTGCGCATAGGGGGGCCGAGCAGCGTTGTCGAGAACGACGGTGGTGGTGGGGGTGAGAAAAGTGTTCTTGGGCGGAAGCGGCTGTCCACCATACGGATTCACAAAGGGAACATTTGCTCCGGCAATCTGATAGAACTGGCCCCACGGCACCGAACTCAAGGGAGCTTGCACAGCTAGATTCGCTCCGTTCGAAAACGGATCGTAGAAAATTCCGTAGGCCGAGCGGATAGACCAAACACCCTTACCGGTGGGATCGAAAGCAAAGCCCAGGCGCGGCATGAAGGCCTTGTAGTAATTGGCCGCCACGCCGGCCGGAACACCCGGATCTCCCACGGCGAGCACACCGGGCGGCGCGTCGGGAAACACCTTCGATTGAAAGCCAGGAACAAACGTACTTAGGCGGTTACGGATCTCAGTGTTGGGATTGATAATCTCCCAGCGGACACCGTAATTCATGGTCAGGCGGCGCGAAACGCGCCATTCGTCCTGGATGTAAGTGGCGGTCCCCCAGTTACGCAAGCCGCGGCTGAATTGTCCAATGCCTTGGTAAAAGGTAACCGGCTTGCCGAGGAGTAAATTGGCGAAAGCATCGCTGGTGGGCAGAGTTGCCGCAAAGACAAAAAAGGCATTCGGCGCAATCGCTTGCAGCGCGTTAATTTGGGTGCGACGGAAACTGGTGCCAATTTTCACAGAGTGCGTATTGTGAAACCAGGAAAGGCCGTCCGTCAGTTCGTAAGTATTTTGGGCGGTATCCCGAGGGCCTGTGATCGCACCTCCCACCGGCGAATAGCCACTCAGATTAAAGAAAGGCGTACCCGCACCGGTGTCTGATGAGGAGTTATATTGAAGACCCAATTCCGTTGGCGTGGTCTGTCCTATCCTCTGATCGAAGTCGAACAGGAAACGGAAGAAAGTAAGGCGCGCGGAATTCGTGAGGTTCGGGGAAAACAAATGCGTATTGGACAAGACCGCCGATTGGCCAGAGATATCGTCGCGAACGGGAAACCCTGGCAGCGGAGAGCCGCGTACTGAAAACGGGTTTAGATTGTAACCACTCGAGTATGTATAACAAGCAAAGAACTGATCATGTTCCGAGCGATTAAAATCGAGCCGACCGCCCACTTGATCTAACTGATTTTGGCCAACCTGGGTACTGGTGTAAATAGACGGAGACGTATTGCCTAGCGGATAAAAGCGGTTAATGACGTTAAGGGCGACGGGGTTGAACTGACTGGGCAGTATTCTGGCATTGGGCACCGGCGTGCCGCCTTTGGTGAAATCGAGGAGCGGCGCTGGCAGACCCGAAAAGTCGCCTTGCCGCTCTGCCGCCGTGGGGACGGAGGCGGATTGCGTGATGCCCTGGCGATTCCGGAACCCTTCGTAATAGGCAAAGAAGAACAGGCGGTCTTTTTTGATCGGACCGCCGGCCGTTCCTCCAAACTGATTTTGCTTGAGAGCCTCTGTGCGCGCCGAGAAAAAGTTGCGGGCATCGAGCACGTCATTGCGAAAGAACTCGTACGCGGTGCCGTGCAACCCGTTACTGCCGCCTTTCGTTACTACGCTGGTAGTTGATCCTGAAAAGCCGCCGTATTCAGGAGGGGCGGTGTGAGTCAAGATGCGGAATTCGGCGATGGCGTCTACCGGCACTTTCAAGGCATATCCAGCATCCACGCGATTGATATTTTGTGCGCCGTCCAACAGGTAGTTATTCGATTCAGGCCGTTGTCCGTTCACCGCGTAGGCCTGGCCGCTCCGCATAGATCCGCCCTGTGTTACGACACCGGCTGACAGGGGCGCCACACCGGTTTGGAGCAACCCTAGCTGACTAAAATTCCGCCCGTTAAGGGGGAGTTCCAAAACCTCTCTCCCATTCACTGTCTTCCCCAACGTGTTCGTTGCGGTATCCACCGGGTTTGCATCCTCGGTCACGGTCACTGATTGCGTCACGGACGCTAGCTGCAATTGTATGTTCAGGCGCGCTGTCTGGCTCACAAGAATTTCAATTGGACCTTGGGTGAATTCCGCAAACATCGGAGCCGTTACGTTGAGTGAATATTGACCCACGGGCAGAAGACCGAAGCGAAACATTCCACTCGCGCTGGTGGATTCCGATCTGCGATAGCCCGTATGAATGTTGGTCAAGGTCACCGGAGTATTTGGCAACAGGCCACCGCTGGCGTCTAATACTTGACCTTCCAAAACACCCGTTGGATCCTGTGCGTCTAAACGATGAACAAAGCTCGTGCATGCTAATGCGAGGGCAATAGCTATTCTTAACTTCATGTCGGCGAAATATCCCCTAGCTGGTAATAATTTGGAGTGAAGCTTTAGCCGTAAGCTTAAAGGAAGAAATCCGGTCTGTCTTCAACCGTTAGGTGGAAATTTTTCTGCAACCAAGGCAATGAGTACTTATCGAAGTGAAGCTGCCTTGACGATTGAGCATTTGCCCCGTAGAATCTAGTGTCATCGACACTCACTTACTCGAACACAGTCAATTAGGCGCAAAAGTGCGAGCGCGGCTCACGCGAAGGCTCTTGCCCTTTGTGTGTGGGTTGTTTATTCTCTCTTTCCTCGACAGAGTCAACGTTAGCTTTGCAGCACTCGACATGACGCGCGATTTAGCGTTTGGACCGTCCGTGTACGGCTTGGGCTCAGGGCTGTTTTTTGTCGGCTACCTGCTTTTCGAAGTACCGGTGGCAGCGCTCCTGGCTCGTGGGAGTGCCCGCTTCTGGCTAGCTGTGATGTTGATCGCGTGGGGATTTGCCGCCGCGGCCATGGGCTCGATTCATAGCGTGAAAGAGTTTTATACCTATCGTGTACTTCTGGGCGTGGCGGAAGCCGGCTTTTTTCCGGGGATCATTATTTATCTGAGCCGCTGGTTTCCTAAGCGGGATCGTGCGCGCGCCATCGGAGCTTTAGCCGTTGGATTGCCGGCGGCCAATCTGCTCGGAGGTCCAATCTCGGCCGTCCTACTGAGTCAACATTGGTTGCAAATACCTGGTTGGCGCTGGCTCTTTGTATTGGAGGGGCTGCCCTCGGTGATCGCGGGACTATTTGCTCTGCATTATCTCGCTGATGGCCCTCGGGAGGTATCCTGGCTTTCCCCGGAAGAGGTCAGGTGGCTGGAAGACACTCTGAAATCAGAACGTCAGACTGCTGACGCTCGACATCGCACCTCCCTCTTTAGCAGCGCTTTGCTTGTTTTTTCGCTAGTCTGGTTTCTCGACAACATGGGTGTGTATGGGTTTAATTTTTGGTTGCCGATGATTGTCAAGAAATTCTCGTCCTTCTCGTCGGCTAAGGTCGCGTTCATTTCCGGCACGCCGTTTGTGGGGGCGCTGATCGCTTCCGCGTTCGTCAGTCTTTCGTCCGATCGCACGGGAGAGCGGCGTTGGCACGCGGCCATTCCTATGGCGGTCTTTGCGTCAGGGTTGACGCTGAGTGTTCTTTCGATTGGTCATCCTTTGCTCGCCTTCGGCGCGTTGTGTCTCGGCGCCCTCGGACTTACCTCGGGAACGCCGGGCTTTTGGGCCTTGGTGACAGGGGTAGATGCCACTTCAGGCTCCACCGCGATCGCCGTCGTGACTTCGGCTGGGGCACTCGGCGGATTTTGCGGCCCCTATGTCATGGGCGCGTTGCGAGCGGCGACGAACCAGTTTTCCGTGGGGTTAGCAGTTTTGGCCGGCGCAGTGTTCGCCGCGTCGCTGATCTTGATCGCGTTCCGGGTAAAAGCGAGGGTCGAAGACCACTGAACCGACGCAGCCGCCCGGAGTTAGAAGACGAACTTCAATGCCAATTGCAAAAGCCTTGGCGGCGCAGCTTGCAGGATTTGACCAAATTCGGGCGAGGCCAAGTCGTTTTCTGGGAGATTGAAGTTCGAGTGATTGAGCGTGTTGAACGCCTCGGCGCGGAATTGAAGATGAGCGGATTCCGAGAGCGCGAAGTTCTTAAAGAGCGACAGGTCGACGGTGGCTAAACCAGGACCTCGCACCATGTTGCGGCCTTCGTTGCCGAATTGTCCAGGATTCGCGGCTGGTGTTAACTGCTGGAAGGCATTGCGGCTGACCCACTGGTTGGCCGTGTGCGGACCGTTGTTGGGATTCGATAGCACATTGGGACGGCTCGAAAAGAAACCGGTTATCTCTGGAGCCGAACCTTGCTCAGATGCGTTATCGCTATCGTACACCGTGAACGGAGTACCTGACGAAAGCGAGACGATTGTGTTGAGCTGCCAGCCATTGACTAATTGAGAAGCGGCTTGGGAGGCGCTTTGCCACTTCGGCAGCATGTAAGTGCCGCTGAATACGAAGCGATGGGTGGCGTCGAACATGGAAGGGCCGTGCTCAGCACGCAGATTGAAAGGGTTCTGAGCAAGATCGTTTTCGCCGGCAACCAGAGTGGGCGCCGAGCCCGCGATGTTGAGGGAAGAGACGTAGTCAAGACTCTTCGACCACCAGTAAGATGCGAGGAACGATAAGTTCCGGCTCACTTGGCGGGAGAGAGAGATCTGCAAAGAATGGTAAGTGGAACTGTTGTTATCGGCAATCAAACCAACGGAGGCAAAGGCGCAAGATCCAGAAGGATCACAATTGGCATAGGGTCGGCGCTGATCGGCGTTGCCAGTGGTGGCGCCCGGACCAAAGATGGCGGGATTGGCCTCAATGAAGCGCGGCAGATGTGTTCCCTTATTTCCGACATAGCGAATATCGAACAGATAGGAATTGGCGAACACGTGTTCAATGGAGAAATCCCAATTCTGTGAGTATGGTGGAAGCATGCCGGATTGAACAGTGAGCACGGTGGCGGGCCGGACAAACTGCTGAGTCGCAAAGGGGGGCGTGTTTCCGTTGTAGGGATTGGCGAAGTTCATGCCCGGGCCGGGCAATTGGTAGGCTTCTGTCCAGGGAAGAGCACTGACGCCGGCTTGTAAGGGACCGCCCGTGCCGTTGGTGTAGCCGTCGTAAAAAATGCCGTAGCCGGCGCGAATAGTGGTTTGGGCGTTACCTGCTGGATCCCACGCGAGACCGATGCGTGGCATCAACTCCTTGTAATCGACGGCCGCGATTCCGGCAGGGATGCCTGTGTCGCCAGGGAATAACAATCCCGCAGGCGCGCTCGGATTTACGGTTGATTGCTTGCCAGGCGCCCAGGCGTTCAAACGGTTGCGGATGTCTGTGTATGGCGTGTTGACCTCGTAACGCAAGCCATACGATACGGTGAGCTTGGGGGTCATACGCCATTCGTCTTGCGCGTAGCCTGCAGCGATCCATTTCCGCAGACCGCGATTGAAGTCTCCGCCGCCTTGAAAAAACTGGACCGGTTGACCGAGAAGAAAGCTGGCATAAGCATCACTCGCCGGGAAGGGTGCGAAGACAAAGAAGCCGTTGGTGGCGATGCCGAGCAAGACATTGATTTGTTGACGGTCGATATCTGCGCCGAATTTTAGATTGTGTTTACCGCGCGTCCAGGCGAGAGAATAGTAGCCTTGATAGTCGTTCTGATAGGTATTCTGCGGGCCGGTGATGGGATTGCCGATGTCGGTGTAGCCGCTGATGATGAGGTAGGGATCGCCAAGCGCGGAAGATAGTGTCGGCTGATACGTAAAGCCGAGGTTGCTCGCGGGGCTGTGATTGGTGGCGGCACCTTCGAGGAATACGTTGCGGAAAAAAGCAATGCGCGCGGTTTGCACCAACGTCGGCGAGAACAAGTGAACGTGCGACATGGTGATCGAATTAGTGCGGACATCGTCGGTCACCGGGAAACCTGGAACGCCGGAGCCATTGATCGGCAGCGGATCAAGTTCGTGCAGGATAGATGTCGAGTAGCGGGCAAAGAATTGATCGCTGTTGCTGAAATAGTGATCGAGTCGAAAGCCTCCCTGGTCATAGTTGTTGGTCAGGAGTTGAGTGGATGAAAAAAGGGAGGGGCCGATATTGGGAAGGGGAATCAGCGACTGCGCTTTGAGGGCAACGGGACTGAGCATGTAAGGCGCGAGTTGGTTGGTTGGGCTGAACGGCTGGCCGGTGAATTCGTTGATCAGTGGGACTGGATTTCCGCTGGAATTGGTGAGACCTGAGAAATCGCCGATGCGTTCGGCGGCGGTGGGAACAATGGCCGTGCGCGTCTCTCCTTCCCGTGAGCGTTGGCCTTCATAGTAGGCGAAAAAGAAATCCTTGTCGTGGCGAATGGGACCGCCCAAAGTGACGCCGAATTGATTCTGACGCAGCGGTTCCGTGGAAGCGGCAAAGAAGTTGCGCGCATCCATGGCGTTGTTGCGCAAGTAATCGTAGAGGTCGCCGTGGAAGCGGTTGGTGCCCGATTTGGTAATGACGGTGGTGGTGGCGCCGCTGGTTTCGCCATATTCCGGAGGGGCATTGGATGTCAGAATGCGAAATTCAGACACCGCGTCGGGCGGGGTGCGGAGCGCGAAACCGCCGTTTACACTGTCGACGTTTGTAACGCCGTCCAATAAGTAATTGTTCGACTCGGGTGGTTGGCCGTTTACCGCATATGCCTGGTTGGCGCGCGAGATGCCGCCCGCCTGCAGTAGACCGAAAGTTAAGGGCGCAACACCCGGCTGCAGTAAACCGAGTTGGGTGAGATTACGGCCATTGAGCGGCAGATCGACGGCGTCGTGGGATGAAACGACATTGCCCAGCGTGGAACTGACGTCCACGTTGGCGGCGGCCGCATTGATCTCCAGGGTTTCTTTGGTTCCTTCGACGGCGAGGTTGACCGGCAAGTCGACCACGCGATTTACGTCGATGTGAATGTTTTCAGTGTCGCGATCAGAAAAGCCTTTCGCCGAAATGTGCAAGCGGTAACTGCCGACGGGCAGGTATGAGAAGCGGAATGCACCGGTGGCGGAACTTTGTTGCGTGCTGGTGAAGCCGGTATTTATATTCGTGACGGCTACCGAAGCGTGCGGGATGAGTCCGCCGGAGGGGTCGGAAATGTTCCCTTCGAGAATGCCGGTGGGATCTTGGCAAAGTGCGAGGGAAGAGAAAAACAGCAAGGTTGGAAGACCGACGAGGGTCTGAGTTATTAATTTAGACATGAAGCGTTCTTCGTAGGGTAATTGGAAAGACAGGGGCGCGTCTTCGGCCTGGCGATGGAGATGTTAGTGCAACTTTTGATCGAGAGGGTTATTGCGAGGCTAGGCGGCGAGGGGCACGGCGAAAAAGTTGAGCAAGTGTTTCGCGACGAAATTGGGACGATTGAGCGGAATGAAGTGACCTGAATCGACTTGGAGTAATTGGGAATTTGGAATGAGGCGTTGTGCGCGTTGGGCGAACGAAGCAGGGATGGCGGGATCGCGGGAGCCCTGAAAAATCAGGGTCGGCGCTGTTAGTTGGGGCAACATGCCGGATACTGGGGCTAACATCTCGGACGGTTTTCCCCAACGCAAAATCTGCATGAAGTGCCAAGCGCCCGCGAAGCCGCTGAAGGGAGCGCTGAAATCACTAAGAACCGCATTGGATAATCCTTCTTCGTTCCTTACGGCGCGGCGCATGCCCAGATTCCAGAAAATTGGATGAACGAAGGGTGCCAGGCACTCGCCGATCACCGGCTTGCGTAGCAACTCAAAAAGATAATAGGGCTTGAGTTCGGGAAAAAGCGCGGGAGAGAGGAGTGCCAGATGGTCTACACTTTTCGGAAACGAATGAGCGTAGTGTGTGGCCACCGCGGAACCCGCATCGTGCCCCACCACGTGCCATCTCTGTATATTGTTTTCGCGTCTGATTCCTTCAATACGTTCGGCCAGCCGTTGGAGATAGTCAGAACCATAGGGTTCACTAGGCGACTGGCCCAAGCCTGGAAGATCGACCGCAAAACAGGAAAAACTTCCCTGCATTTGTTGAATAATGCCGCTCCACAAATTATGATTGGTGGGTATTCCGTGGATGAATAGAACGGGAGGACCGGAACCGCGGCGCAGTACATGCATATTCAACGACCGAGACCATCCCTCATGTCGCTCGATTATATGCGTGTTGCGAGTAGATCACCTCCATCTAAAGTTGTAGTCGCGAGAATCGTTGCGATACTAGCTCAAAGAAAAAATGAACAACAGTACTAGAGAGGCGGACGTTGCCGTCATTGGCGCCGGGATTGCCGGCACTGCTGCCGCTATTCATCTCGCAAAGGTCGGGTTGGCAGTACTCTGTATCGACCCTAAAGAGGACGTTGGGCAACCTGTGGGCGAGTCGTTGGATTGGTCGGCACCGGCGCTCTTACGCGTTTTGGGATTGCCGATGGAGCACTTGGTTCAGACAGGGGTTGCCACTTATAAGCGGCACGTGACACTCAAGCTGAGAGATGGATCGAGCAGACATTATCTTCCGCCTGAGTATTTGAGCCGGCGTCCCTATAACATCGAACTAAAGACGATTCATGTGGATCGCGGCCGGTTCGATACTGCGTTGCGTGAGGTTGCATTGGCCAACGGAGTGACCTTTCGCCAGGACAGAGTGGTGGCAGTTGAAACGGAAGGGCGAGCCGTAACTGCTGTGAGGACGGCCGCCGGTAGCCGAGTCTCTTGCCGATGGTTCGTGGATGCTTCTGGGGCGGGCGCGAGTCTGTTGCCGAAGACCTTTGATCTTCCAGGTCATGATTACGGACCGAAGAAAGTGGCACTGTGGGCGTATTTCCCAGTTCCCGAGTTGACAGAAGGAACGACGATCTATATGGACTGCGGCAGCGCGGGATACTCAGAGTGGATTTGGGAAATTCCCATTCGTGCCGACATGATCAGCGTGGGATATGTGGCGACGGGCGAAGCGATCAAACAGAAGCGGCAATTGGGGTTGAGCGTTGAAGAGATCTTTAAGAATAAATTGGCGGAATTTCCCCGTTTCGATGACCTTCTGAAAAGCGCCTCCGTGTTGATTCCATCGACGAGAGCGTTTCGTTGCCGGGTGCATCGTGGTGTTTCCGGACCCAATTGGGTGGTGATGGGCGAGGCGGCTTCGATGGTGGATCCGATGACGTCGAACGGAGTGACTGCGGCGCTCCGCCACGCAGCGGAAGGGGCGGACTTGATCATCCGCGCCCGTCATCGGCAGCGATTACCATTACTGGGCAGGGCGGTTTACAACGCGCGTATCTTCGCCGTCGGCAAGTTCTTTAACTATGGCATTGAAACAGTTATTTACCAGGGCCCGGTTCGCCAGCGGCTGGGCGCATTGACCGCTGGCGACGTTTACACGGCTCCGGCCTGGAGTTTGAACGTGGTGTATTCGCGCATGCTGCCTAGCGGCCTGGCACTGACGACCCTCTACGGTTTTGCGCTGAGTCTATTTCGAGCCACCGCTAGAATTTATGACTGGTTTTGCCGACGCCCCAAACTGCTTCGCCCTGCCAGCCCTGCCTAACGCTCGATAGGACAAATAAGGGAATCAACACCGGCCTCTCCATCGAACAGCCTAGATCGATCTAAGTCCTTAGTTTGGTGACAAGTCCATCGAGCGGCTGCTACGCTCGGTTGGCTTGGCATGATTGTTTATCGAAACGCTCTTATACGCGCCAGTGTGGCGCTGCCGGTGTTGTTCTTACTTTTGTCGATGTTCCGGCCTGGAAACGCGCAAGATTCGGGCAAGGAGCCGATTCGCATTATCGTAGTTCCCTCCAAACAGGATGCAGACGCAGTTCTGGAGCGCCTGGCAAAGGGCGCAGATTTCGCAGAGCTTGCGCACGCAAAGTCGACTGATCCGACCGCCGCCGACGGTGGCTACATAGGAGAGGTTCGGCCTTCCGTTCTGCGACCGGAATTGCGTGCAGTTCTTTCTAGTTTGCCTGTCGGCGAGCTAAGTCATCCCATTCAAATTCCGGAAGGATACGCGATCCTACAAATTCTGGAGAAGCCGCCCACGCCGGGAGCGCGTGAGGCAGACCCAAACAGTTTGCTGCCGCTGGCTGCCAGAGGAACCGTTAAACTCTCTTCTCCTGTCTCGGGATATGCGGAAACGTTTATGGCGCGGCGTAGTTATTTGCGAAGCCGGCCAGGATGGGAAAAAGACCCCAATGCTGCCTGCGAAGCCCGGGTCAAAGGCGTCTCTGAAGCCATCAATCGAGTAAGAGCGATGGTTGAGGAATCAGGCAATCAGCCAGACAAGCAAACGTTTCGTGAATACCTGTTGGGTCAAATGCTTTCCTCCGAAGGCAAAATGGGTGAAGCGATTGCGGCTTGGGAATCTGCGTACAAGAAAGCATCGGAATTGCACCATCCGGTTGCGCAGGAGTTAGCGATGGCATTGGGAACAGCGTATTTGCACCACGCGTCTCTTGACGACCGAACCACGGTGAATGGGGTCGACCAGAGTCGCATATTTCCTTACATGCCCGGCGCCCTTCATCCCCGGCGAAGTGATTTGGAGCGTGCTGCGGACTTCTTCGAAAAGGCCTTGGCAGAGGACCCTTCGAATCTGGAAGCCAAATGGCTGCTGAATGTCACTCTTATGACGGAAGGAGCGTACCCAGATAAAGTCCCCCAACAATTCTTGATCGCCCTCAACAAATCTTCTTCACAGGAGCACCTTGGCCGGTTTGTGGACATCGCGCCGAGCGCCGGAATCAATGCAGCCACCATGGCCGGCGGGATTATCGTGGATGACTTTGACAACGATGGCCTGCTCGATATTGTTGTCTCGCAAATGAACGACTGTGATTCGCTCCTTTTCTTTCACAACAACGGGGATGGCACATTTACCGATCGAACAAAGAGTGCTGGGCTTAGTGAGCAGCGCGGCGGCCTCAATATCATTCAGGCCGACTATAACAACGATGGCTGCGTAGATATTCTTGTTCTGCGAGGCGGCTGGGAGTTGCCCCTGCCGCTTTCGCTATTGCGGAACAATTGCAATGGCACTTTCACTGATGTGACTCGGGAAAGCGGACTGCGCGAAAGGCTCACCGCCACCCAGGCTGCCGTTTGGACGGATATTGATAATGACGGTAATTTGGACCTTTTTGTAGCTAACGAGAACAGTCCATCGCAGTTATTTCTAAACAAAGGCAACGGAACGTTTGTCGACATCGCCTCCCAGGCAGGCGTAGATCGCACTGCTTTTAGCAAGGGCGTCGTGTCGGCGGATTACGACGGCGACGGTTACCCGGATCTTTACGTATCAAATCTGGGTGGCGACAATTTTCTATATCACAACAACGGAAATCGTACCTTCACTGAATCGGCCCAAAAAGCACATGTGAAAGAGCCATGGCGTAGTTTCGCCGCTGCCTTTTTCGACTATGACAATGACGGCTTGCCGGACCTTTTCGTAGCCAGTTACTACATATCGACCGACGAGTTTGCCAGAGGTTATCTCAATCTCCCCCAAAATGGTGAAGGAATGAAGATGTACAAGAACCTGGGAAACGGAACATTTTCCGACGTCAGCACACAGGTTGGCCTCGACCGGGCGTATATGCCGATGGGCCTCAACTTCGGCGACGTGGATAACGACGGCTTTCTCGATCTCTACCTGGGTAACGGCAATCCCTCTTACACTGCCGCCGTTCCTAACATCTTGCTTCATAATAAGGGTGGCAAGACGTTTGTCGACGTGACCACCTCGTCCGGGACCGGTGCCATGGAAAAGGGACACGGCGTGGCGTTCGCCGATTTTCGAAACTCAGGGCAGGAAGATATCGCTGTTGTGATGGGTGGCGCGGTTGTGGGCGATCGCCACGCTTTGCGTCTTTTCGAAAACCCAGGCAACGGCAACGATTGGTTAACGGTCCGTTTGGTGGGGGTGAAGTCAAATCGTTCGGCCATCGGAGCGCGTATCAAAGTGACAGTTGAAAACGGCCAAGGAGGGCAGCGAAGCATCTACCGAACCGTTGGTTCGGGCGGATCGTTCGGCGCTGCGCCGCTCGAACAGCATATTGGACTAGGTTCGTCCGTCAAAGAGGCGGCGGTTGAAATCTGGTGGCCGGCATCCAACAGCCGGCAAAAGTTTACCCGGGTTCCAGTCGATCAGGCAATTGAGATAAAGGAATTCGCTTCTAACTACCAGCGTCTCCATCGCAAGCGATTTAACTTTGAGCCCAAGATTGAAACTAAGCTCGAATCGGTAAAGGCGAGATAGCGATGCGCATCCGAAACGGCAAAGTGCTTGCTTGTATGGCTCTATTAGTGAGTCTACTTTTTGGCGAAAGTGTTCAAAGGTTCGAAGTGCGGGGACTACTGCTCAAGGTTGACGTCAAAAATCAATCCATTCTGATTTCACAAGAGGCGATCCCCGGTTACATGGATGCAATGGTCATGTCCTACCACCTTCCTTCCGGCAGGCATGCGGCGTCGCTCAAGCCAGGAAGTAAGATCGAATTCACGCTTATCGTTGCCGTAGAGCAGGCTTCCGTTTCGAACATCCGCGAACTTCCGTACGATAGCGTTGAACGCGAACCCTTGCAAGCAAAGAGCTTGGCAATGCTTGATGCGACGCTCCCCTCCGCTGAGTTGCAGCCGCAAGTGCGGATCGGCCAACAAGTCCCCGACTTTTCGCTCATTGACCAAACCGGAAGTAAGGTCTCCCTTTCTCAGTTTGCGGGCAAGGTGGTGGGGGTGACGTTTATCTACACCCGTTGTCCGCTGCCTCAATATTGTTTTCGGCTCTCCAACAATTTTGGAAGGCTCCAGAAGAAGTTCCAATCGCGGATGGGAATCGACTTGGTGTTGCTGAGCATCACCTTCGACCCCATCAACGACACGCCGTCGGTTCTAGCTCGCTATGGCCAAACGTGGCAAGCGGATACCAAGGGCTGGCATCTGCTCACCGGTCCCCCTGAATCCGTCAAGCGCGTAGGCCTTTTGTTGGGCAGTCATTTCTGGCCGGATGAGGGTGTTTTGACGCACTCGCTCCATACCTTTATCATTGACCGCGAAGGCAGGTTGGCGGCAGACATTGAAGGCAATCAGTATACGGCCGATCAGCTAGCGGAGCTTGTCCAGGCTTATTTTTGAACATGGGGTAATTCGGGATTATCACGGTTGCCAGATTCAGATCGGCGTGCGTTTTGATTTAACACACATCTTGTGTTTGTAGGCGTTCTGTTGCCAGCAGAGTGTTTTCGCTCGCCATTTGAAGATAAAAGTTGGTGACCTTCAGTTTGAATGGACTCGGCAAGAGTCCGGAGTAATCAACATCTGCATTGTGCGTGGCGTCGTGATCGCCGCCGGGTCAGCGATTTCGTCCGCGGGGTACAGAAACTAAGCGCGGAAGCGGAAAGCACCGCTTGCTTAACTTAACGGGCCGCTTGGTCCGCTTCTTCGCCGCACTGAGATGAGAGGCCGCATATGTTTTGTGGTGGAAGGTTCCGGATTTCAAACAAGGGAGCTGGCGGGTATGGCCACCCGCAAATGGAATAGTCACCCCGTTTGGAGTAAGGTTTTGCGAATGTAGCGAACTCAATGTCATCTGTAACGACGAAGATTTTTCTCAAACTGGGGATGGACGTCACATAAAATTTCGGGTGTGCAAAGAAGAGAGATCTTCCGCCTCCGTGGGATCGAAGCCCAATTGGATGAGGCGTTTTTTGCGGCTGGCGTGCATGTCTTCAAGCAGCACGGCTACAGCGCTCTGGCCCTGGCGAATGCTGGCGGGCTCCCATGATCCGGCAGCCATGAGCACAAGTGCGTCAAACACTTCCGCGTTCAGCCCAGCCGTTTGCCGCAGGGCCTCATGACGCTCGCGAACAGCGTTGGCGAGCGACTCCCGCACCTCTGGTTTTGCCTGGATGTGGGCGCGGAGATGGGACATTCCGAAGGCGACGTGCCGTGCTTCGTCCTGTGCGGCGAGCCGGCAAACTCGGGCTGTGATGGGATCCGGTGCAAAGCGTTCGATGAACCAGAGTAACGACAAGAACGTGCCCTCGCCCAGAACGGATAGCAGGAACGCCGCAATGGCAAAATCCGGTTCATCCACCAGTGTTTGCAAAGACGCCTGGCCTCCGGCTGTGGACAAGCCGGGTTCACGGCGCTTCAGTAAAGCGCGCCGGGTAAAGACCTCGACGTGACGCGCTTCATCGGCCGCTTGTATGGCTAAGACCTGTATGGTTTCCCGAAAATGCGGGTGCAACTGCGCAATAAAGCGGCTGGGCACAATCAAAGCCGCCATCTCGTTCTCAATCAGATACGTCATGATCTGAACGACGGCGTCTTCCACTTCGGCGGGCAGATCGAATTTCGCATCCCAGGGGACGGCGGTGGCCGGGTCCCACTGTGAGGCGCTCGCCTGCGCGTAGATGCGGACCGCATCAGGCGACCAGACTTCCACCTTGTCTGTGAGCGCAAAATGGAATTCGGGCGAACCAGCTTCCACCAGCGCACCGCGCGCCGCCAAACCCCACCGTTGCGGCGGATGTTCGACGATAGCTTGCGCCGCAAGAGAGTCCGCGCTACCGGCACGTTGTGATCCCGACCAGCGTTGGGAATCGGTGGTGCCTCGGCGGATCACTGCGGACGATTTACCGCGGGCATCGGACAACTGACACTCATGTCCCTCTGCCCGGCACCACGCAGGGAGATGCACATGAAGGTCGGAATTGGTTCCGACAATCGTGACGCTTTCGCCCTCGGGCACCATTCGCAGGGCACGCTTCACTAATAGCGCGCCACCGCCGTCGAAGCCAAGATCCTCGAGATCTACTTGCATCGCGCAACCGTGGCGGAAACGAACGCGTCAATGAAATGGAATTTCTCCACGGCTTTCGAGAGTTGTGTGTAGCCCTCCGTCCGGCCGGGCAGCCAGCGCTTTAAACCTTCGAGATCAAGCAGCCGCCTGACTTGCGGGTCGGCGTACGACATCGCGAGCAACAACTCACGGAAACGGGCGATTGGTTCGGGCGGCGCGTTGTCGAGTACGGTAAAGTTGCAGTGATCGTAGGGCGGAGTCTGGGCGATGACGTGGGTAGCACCGGACGGAAGAGTACCCTCCTGAATAAAAAGAAGATGGTTGCTATCGATCATGCAGGCCGCGTCGCACTCATTGCGCATCAGCGCACGGGCCGCATCGCGCTCGCCGCCCATGTGGTCTCCGTGTTTGCCGCTGAGGACGTCGAACTCCGCCACGTCGAAGTCTTTATTCGGCTCCAGCCCTTGATCCGCCAGGAAGGCGAGTGGAATGAGAGTGGCCTGTGGTGAATCTTTGGCGCCGACGGCTATTTTTCGATCCTTCAGATCGCTCAGCGAGGCGACCGGTCCGTTCTTGCGCGCAACTATGACGGAAGTGAGATCTCTATCGCTGTCGCGCATGCAAATGGCTTCCGCACGTCGGTCCAAAGCTGATGCCAAGCGCTCCGATTGGAGCCATGCCAAGGGTGAATTCCACGCAACATGAATCTGTCCGCTGAAATGAGCCTCGACTTGGCGTTCGTAATTGGTGTAAAGGATATAGTCGAAAGCAAGATCACCTTCGGCAAAGTATTGCTGAAAGCCATCCCAAATGGTAACGACTTTCGGATCATAGGCGACCGCACCCAGTAGTAAAGGCGTTTGGTTCATAGAGCGGCTCCATTCAAAACAGTGGCATGCCGCACACGGCCTTACCGATGAAATCGTAGAGTACATCGGTTGTGGGAGCCATGACGCCGGCGGCGCGCGCATCGCGGAAGAAGCGCTCCACGCCCACCTCTTTGCGGTACGCCGCTCCGCCGCAGATGCGCATAGCGAGATCGAGTACTTCGTTCGCGGTTTCTCCTGCAGCGGCTTTGCATTCTAGGACCCGCAACGTGGCGTCTGGCTGTGCAGCGGCGATCGCGGCAAGGGTTCGCGACAACAGAGCTTCCGACATATCTGTTTTCACTTGCATGCGGGCGATGTAGTTGCGAATGGTGGGTAAATCGGCGAGCGATGCGCCGGTGTCGGAGTGCCGCGTGCTGGTGGCGTGTTCGATGGTTCGACGCAGACCACCCGCCATCAATCCATTCGAACAGGCGGCGCTGAGCACGCCGAACACGGGCATGACGGTGCCCATCATGACTTCGAAACCCTTGCCGTCGCCACCGAGCATGGCGGCGCGCGCGACCTCGACATTTTCCGCTGCGACAGGCAGTGAATCATTGCCACGCAAGCCCAAGCCTTCGAAAGGACCGTGCGTCTTGATGCCGGTTGCGGCGGAGGGAACAAGCCAGATGGTGCTCAGGCCTTCCGCGGCTAACGGCTTTGACGACCATATGTACGCGGTGGCGTGGGACGCCGATGTAACCCAGCTTTTAGCTGCGTTCAGAACGATATGGCCGTTGCGCGCTTCGGCCGTACTGACGGGAACCCAGAAATGGCTGCGAGATGCGGCTTCGCTGAATGCGAGAGTACTCAGATGAGCGCCGGATGCCGCTTCGCGACGAACATCGCTTGTTCCGTGCGCCTCCAGAACGGCTGTTCCGCAGTAGTGCATAGTGAGCACCATCGCCGTCGATCCGCACTCTTCGGCAACACGGCGAATAATGCGGGCCGCCCCCGCCAAACCGAGGCCGAGGCCGCCGGATTCTGTGGCACTTAGCGCACCCAGCAGGCCGGACGATTTTAGCGCTTCAATCGATTCCGTGGGGAAGCGCCGGTGGTGATCGACGTGGGATGCCGTTTCAGCGATGGTGGTTTTACTGACGCGCTCGAGCGTCTCTTCATAATCTTGTTTGTGAGTATTCATTTGTCCTCGCACACTACGATGTCAAGCCTCGTAGCGGCGAGCAAAGACCGCTAGCGAGAGGTTTCAGGCCTATATCGCTCGGACACGCCGAGTCGTTTGATGAGTCAGAGTCGATAGTTCATACGGAGTAGTACCAAATTTTATCACCTGCGGACAGTAGGCAAGGTTAGTTGTTCTGAAGTGCCGCCGCGAGTTTCTTAGCATCGAAACCAAAGGGACCGGCATCGGTCTTGAAGCGAACAGTTCCGGCTTTGTCGATGAGATAGAGACGGTCGGGCCAACCCGTATATTCTTGCTCTACGCGATTGTTGATGGAATCGATGAGGGCGGGGATCGCAATATGCAGTTTGCGCACGCAGGAGTTGGCGACGGTCTCGCGATCTTTTTCGGTGGTGGGATCGGCGAACAAAACGCCCTCTTTGACGTTGCTTTGCATCTGCCAGATGTTGGTAGGATGAGCCTCATTTATGTACACAATGAAAAATGCGACGCGATATTTGTATTGTTGATACAACTTGTTGAGCGCGGGAACCTCCCGGCGAAAGGGTGGTCAAGTGTAGCTGCCAAAGACGAGAACCACCGGTTTCTGACCACGAAAGGAAGACAAAGTGACAGCGCCGGAATGATCGAGCAGCGGCAGCGTGAAATCGGGGGAACTATCTCCGACGTGGAGACGGCCCGCGCGCGCACTCTTCCACATCGTTTCGAACGGAAAAAGCAAAAACGGAACCGGACCGACGTGCATCATGACGCGCGAAAAGGTGGCCGGCGGTTGATGCATTGAATAATCGAAACCGGCGAGGACCGCAAGATAAAGTGCCGCCAGTGGCGTTGCTATCCGCAGCAGGCGCGACTTCCATTTCCGCCTTACGCCGGGGTCCTTGCTGCCGTACTCGAGTCCTGCGCTTAGCGGCGCGCTCATTGTCACGTCCTCCTCAAATCACGAAGTATACAGGAGAATGGAGAACCCGGCCATCCATCGAAAGTTGTACTCGATTGCGTACAGAAGACAATAGAGGGTCGCCTAATTCCCGCGTGATAACCGTGCATTCAATAGCCCGAGGAATGTTTCGTGGGACGTCACGGTGAGAATAACTGGCACGGGCGGCTTCGCTTCGACTCTGCCAGTCTCTTCGTTGTTCCTGCCCACCCTCCGAGGCCATGTTCTAAGTTGCTTTCTGGTTGGACGGCACGGCAGATCTCGTGAGCTATGAACAACTTCTCGCCACCTGCTTCTTCTGTCTTCGAAGGAGGCGTCCCCAGGGAAATAGCATCTGCTGCTGCAATCAGATGTTCGGCAAGCAAGCTGACGAATAACTTTCCACGCAGCCACGCACGAGAACTGGCCGGCTCTTTTTTTGGCAGTTCTCCAAAAATTGAGGATGGATTTTATTCTTTTGAAAGCCAGCTGGATCTGCCAACGTAATCTATATATCCCTAAAAACTTCGTCGGAACTAACTCATCTGGAAGACTAGTCCACACGAACATGAATGGGGCCATTCGCCAAGATCGCTGGGACACCTTCTTTTGTTTGCGACTGGCTGTTCTGGCAATTCGTTTTCGCACTCATTTTGCAGCTTGCGCGCCACGCCGAATGGCAATGAGCCTACCATTTAGTTTGTGTCCTTGATATTTCGCAAAGGCATGCCACAGTTGTGGCTGCCCCACGCGCAGTCTTTCAAAGCGTCCAGGCACCGGGAACGGATCTCATCCTGGCTCTAAAGCGGAAGGGCCGCGATGATTTATTCGGACAATAACTTCGGCCTTTGCTTCAAGAACATGAGCAACGCCCATTGGTGTTCCGTAGATGCGGTCTCCGAGGAGCACACCGCCTGGTGAAACCGGAATCCGACGCCACGTTTCCCCACCTCGAACATCCGTAATCTCGAAAAAGTCGCAGCGTAAATCATTCAAGCTTAGCGAATAGTGCAAAGGCCACTCGGCTCCGACACTTGCTGGCTCCGAGATGACTGCCGCATCGATTGCGCGGTTCTAAGTCCTCCGATTGGGAGTGCCAAGCCGCAAGCGATGCCAGTCTCTTTCGCCAGCCATTGAAGCCAGTGTTCTGAAGCTCTGAGCCTTTTGTCTAGCTCGAGCTGCCGTCTCCACTAGAGAACAAGAAGAATTCTCAACAACGCATCTGGTGTAGACACTCCGCGCGCTCGCGCAAACGCTCCGCTCTTACTCGCCTGCTCTTGCCATCCAACTAGAAAGAAAGGGGCTAATATCGTCCAATCGTCCAAACCGACGAGACGATGTTTTGACTGATGCATACATCGCATGCTATTCCAGACCCCGGCTTTGTCAGTTCTTAAGTTAACGCCTATGGAGAGGCGGGCCCCTAAGGGGCCACCTCCGGATCTTCGATCTGGTCCTGCTCGGGGGCAGTCTCTTCCACACGCTCAGCGCGATCCAGTTTCAGGATCGAGGTGATGTGAATCTCCCAGATACGCTGTTTGACCGTGACCTTCTTTTTGCCTTCGAGCGGCTTTTCGTATTCGCGGCTGCGCAGCTCGCCTTGAATCTGCAAGTGCGCCCCTTTTTTGAGCGTGGTGGCGAAGTCTGCCAGTGGCCCGAAAACAATGCCGCGATGCCATTCTGTGCGAGATTCCCATTCGCCGGATTGCTTGTTCTTCCACGACGCTTTTGTCGCCAGAGATAAAACGGTGAACGTGTTGTTGTTCTTGGTTTGACGACGATCTGGATCGCCGCCTAAAAATCCGATCAGTGTTACGGTGTTGAAATACATTGCGTTTCTCCTTTTTGCCCCGTTTCCCTCGGGGCAACGAATAGCAAGCGGAAACACTCCCAAGAGCGCA
>Ga0182012_10000765_pt1 | contig 35182 bp, 30 predicted proteins | sample 612S2SmetaG_FD_120486 | JGI IMG/M metagenome (GOLD analysis project Ga0182012, IMG submission 120486) | Permafrost microbial communities from Stordalen Mire, Sweden - 612S2S metaG | ecosystem: Environmental > Terrestrial > Soil > Wetlands > Permafrost | place: Sweden: Stordalen | collected...
CCGGTCCGCCGGTCCGCCGGTCCGCCGGTCCGCCACGCCGACGGGCGGGCGGGTCCGCCCGGTCAGACCGTGCGGCCGCCCGAGCCGCTGCGGAGGGCGGGCCGGGCCGGCGTCACCCCGGCACCGCCGGGATACATGCGGACCAGGTGGTTCCAGGCACAGCCCGGACAGACCTCGATCACGTAGCAGACCACGGGATCCTTGCGCCGGCAGAGCTTGGCCAGCTCGGCCGGGGTGGCCGCGCACCGCCCCCCGGCGGGGAGGCGGGCGCCGAAGACGAAGGTCACCTCGACCAGGTCCATCTCCTCGCAGATCGGGCAGACCTCGCCCGACGCCGAGCCCACGTGCCGGGCCGCCCGCTGGAGCTCGGGATGGGCGTCGCAGACGTCGAGGCGGGACAGGCGGCCCTTGCGGAACTCGCGCACCACGGCGTTGCGGGCCAGCCGGTACTCCATCTGCCCACCAGTGGGCGAGGTCCGCACCCCCCCGAGCGGTCCCGGTCGCAAGGTCACAGCCCTCAGGGTAACGCCAACGCCCCGGGATGTCACCGGCGTGCCTGTGCCGGCCGGGGGGCCCCTGTGTTGCATCGATATATCGAAGTGATATATCGTTGAAGGTATGCAGATGGTGAACAACGGCCCGGTGGGCACCACCCGGCCCGGGGCGATCCGCTGATGCTCGAGCTCGCCATCCTCGGGCTCCTCCAGGAGCAGGAGCTCCACGGCTACGAGATCCGCCGACGCCTCCGCGACGAACTGGGCCTGTTCGCCAACATCTCGTTCGGTTCGCTCTACCCCGCCCTGTCCCGGCTGGAGACCGGCGGCGCCGTGGTCGGCACCGAGTCGACGGGGGCCGTCGCCGTGGCGCCGGTACCGGCCTCGGGCTCGCTCAGCGGCGAACGGGCCTCGCTACGGGCCCGGCGGGCGGGTGCGGCCCGGGGCACCAAGCGGTCACGCAAGGTCTACCGCATCACCGACAGCGGCCGGGAGCTCTTCCGGGAGCTCCTCGCCGCCGACGAGCCGGCGGGCACCGACGACGCCCGGAGCTTCGGGCTCCGCCTGGCCTTCGCCCGGCACCTGGCCCCCCAGGCCCGTCTCGGCCTGCTCGAGCGCCGCCGCAACCACCTGGCCCGGCGGCTCACCGAGGAGCGGGCCCGCTCCGCCGGTGCCGGGCAGCTCGACGACTACACCCGCTCCCTGGTGGAGCACTCGACCGAGTCGACCGAACGGGACATCTCCTGGCTCGACCGGCTCATCGAGTCCGAGAAGCAGAAGCAGACCAACAACCCACGCAGCACCGACACCGACTCCCGCCCCGTCGGGAGCACGACGACAACGAAGGGATCCGAACCATGAGCACCATCCGAGTGGCCATCGCCGGGGTCGGCAACTGTGCCAGCTCCCTCATCCAGGGGGTCGAGTACTACCGCGATGCCGATCCGGCGGACACGGTCCCGGGCCTCATGCACGTGGAGCTGGGCGGCTACCACGTCCGCGACCTCGAGTTCGTGGCCGCCTTCGACGCCGACGCCGCCAAGGTGGGCACCGACCTGGGCAAGGCCATCTTCGCCGGCCAGAACAACACCATCCGGTTCGCCTCGGTGGGCGACATCGGCGTCACCGTCCAGCGGGGCCCGACCCTCGACGGCTTCGGCAAGTACTACCGCGAGACGGTCGAGGAGTCACCGGCCGAGCCCATCGACGTGGTCGCCGCCCTTCGCGAGTCGCGGGCCGAGGTGCTGGTCAGCTACCTGCCCGTCGGCTCCGAGCAGGCCCAGCGCTTCTACGCCGAAGCCTGCCTCGAGGCCGGCGTGGCCTTCGTCAACGCCATCCCGGTGTTCATCGCCTCCGACCCGACCTGGGCCCGGAAGTTCCGGGACGCCGGCGTGCCCATCATCGGTGACGACATCAAGAGCCAGGTCGGCTCGACCATCGTCCACCGGATCCTCACCCGGCTGTTCGAGGACCGGGGCCTGGCCCTCGACCACACCTACCAGCTGAACGTGGGTGGGAACATGGACTTCAAGAACATGCTCGAACGCGACCGGCTCGAATCCAAGAAGATCTCGAAGACCCAGGCCGTGACCAGCCAGATCGAGCACGCGCCGCTGTCCGACGACGACGTCCACATCGGCCCGTCCGACCACGTCCCGTGGCTGCAGGACCGCAAGTGGGCCTACATCCGCATGGAGGGCCGGAACTTCGGCGACGTCCCGTTGAACCTCGAGCTCAAGCTGGAGGTGTGGGACTCACCCAACTCGGCCGGTGTGATCATCGACGCCGTCCGGTGCGCCCGGTTGGCCCTCGACCGGGGCATCGGCGGCCCGCTCCTCGGCCCGTCGTCCTACTTCATGAAGTCGCCGCCGGTGCAGTACCACGACGACGTGTGCCACGAGATGGTCGAGGCCTTCGCCGCCGGCGACAACGGCCCCACCTGGCCCGACGACTGAACCCGGGGCGGGCGGCCGGGGCGCTCAGGTGCTGCCGGCCTCCCACCACGCCGCCAGGCGGCGGCGGGCCTCGTCCTCACCGAGGGGCCCCTCGTCCATGCGGAGGTCGAGGAGGAAGCCCAGGGCCCGGCCCACGTCGCGTCCCGGGCCGATGCCCAGCTGCTCCATGATCTGGGTGCCGTCGAGGTCCGGGCGGATGGCGTCGAGCTCCTCCTGCTGGCGCAGTTCGTCGATGCGGACCTCGAGCTCGTCCATGCGGCGCCCGAGGGCCCGGGCCTTGGCGGCGTTGCGCGTGGTGCAGTCGCAGCGGGTGAGCTCGTTCAGCCGGTCGAGGTGCGGTCCGGCGTCCCGCACGTAGCGCCGCACGGCCCGGTCCGTCCATCCGAGCCGGTAGGTGTGGAACCGAAGGTGCAGATTGACCAGCTCGGTCACGGTGTCCACGTCGTCGTTGGCGTAGTGGAGGGCCACCATCCGGGTCCGGGTCATCCGGGCCCCCACCACCTCGTGGTGGTGGAAGGTCACCCCTCCGTCGACGAAGGCCCGGGTCCTCGGCTTGCCCACGTCGTGGAACAGCGCGGCCAGGCGCAACAGCCGGTCGGGGCTCGTCTTGTCCACCACGGCCAGGGTGTGGCCGAGCACGTCCTTGTGCCGGTGGATGGGGTCCTGCTCCAGGGCCAGGCCCGGCAGCTCGGGCAGGAACTCGTCGGCCAACCCGGTCCGCACCACGAACCACAGGGCCACCGACGGGACCGGGACCACCATGATCTTGTCCAGCTCGTCCCGGATGCGCTCGACCGAGACGATCTGCAGCCGGTGGTGGCCCGTCCTCACCGCCTCCACCAGGTCCGGCTCGGGCTCCAGCCCCAGCCGGGCGATGAACCGGGCCGCCCGCAGCATCCGCAACGGGTCGTCGGCGAAGGACGTCTCGGGGTCGAGGGGCGTCCGCAACCGCCGGGCGGCCAGGTCGGCCAGCCCGTCGAAGGGGTCGATCAGCTCGAGCTCGGGCAGGCGGAGGGCCATGGCGTTGACGGTGAAGTCCCGCCGGGACAGGTCGTCCTCGATCCGGTCACCGAAGACCACCTCGGGCTTCCGGGAGTCGGGGTGGTAGGCCTCGGCCCGGTGCGTGGTGATCTCGTAACGCCGGCCGCGGTGGAGGCACCCGATGGTGCCGAAGCGCTTCCCCTGGGTCCACACGGCGTCGGCCCACCCCGAGACGACCGACTCGATCTCGTCGGGCCGGGCCGGTGTGGTGAAGTCCAGGTCGTGTTCCCCGGCGACGCCCTCGTCGGGACCCGCGGCCACGATGGCGTCGCGAACCGATCCACCCACCAGGTACAGCGGACGGCCGACGGCGCGGAAGCGGTCGGAAAGCTCGGCGGTCGCCTCCACCAGGGGCTGCAGTCGTTCCGGTAGCACGCCGCCGAGGGTAGCCCCCGTGGCCTAGGCTCCCGTCCGAGGTGCAGCGGGAACACAGATTCGTCTGCCCGCGAGGCAGCCACCCCCGAGCACACGTACGGCACGGGGACGTCCCCACCCCGGTCGCCGGGGCGGGGTCGAGTGGTGCCCGGTCCACAGCACGTCCTCGGGCCGTGGTCCGACGGCGGTGGTCCGGGGTGGCCACCCTGGCCGCCCTGGTGGCCCTGGCGGTGGGGCCGGTGGCGGTCCCGGGGGTCGCCCAGGCCGCACCCCAGGCCGCGGCCACCGTGTCGGTCGCCACGACCGCACCCACGGCGCTGGTCCTGACCGGTCAGAGCCCGTGGCTCACCCCGGGCCAGCCCTTCGACCTCCGGGTCGCCCTGGGCCGGGGCGCCGGTTCGGCGCCGGCGTCGTCGCTGGGACTCACCCTGTCCGTCTACTCGTGCCTCACCTCGGTCTCGGGGTTCGACGAGGCGGCGGCGTCGGACGCCGCACCCTCCGGACGGCCCATCTCCTCGTCACCGGTGCTGCCCTGGACGGCACTGCCGGCGGCGGTCCGCGGGGTCGCCCTCGACATCCCGGTGTCCACCGCGTCCGACCCGGCCACCTCCACCGGGCCGGGCGGCTACGTGATCGACCTCCACGACGCCGACGCCGGCTGCGGCGTCTACCCGGTGCGGGTCGAGCTGGTGGCATCGCCGGGTGGAGCGGTGATCGGCGGGATCACCACCTTCCTCGTCTACACCGACGCCGCCGACACCGAGCGGCTCCGCTTCGCCGAGGAGGTCCCGTTGGCCACCACGGTCGCCGCCACCGGGCACCGGCCGACCACCCGGGCCCTGCTGGCCGACCCCGCGGCCGGGCTGTCCCGGCCGGCCGCCGCGCAGGTGGCCGCCCTCGACGCCACGGTGGCCGCGGTGGCGGCCGATCCGTCGGTCCCGGTGACGCTCGACGTCTCGCCCCAGACGGTCCAGCTCCTGGCCACGTCGGGGCACCGGGCCACGGTGACCACCCTGGCCCAGCTGGCCACCACGCCGGCGGTCCACCAGCTTCTGGCCGCTCCCTACACCCAAGTCAGCGCCCCGGCCCTGGTCGACGCGGGCCTCTCCACGGAGCTGACCCGGCAGGTCCAACGGGGTGGGGCCGTCCTGGCCGGCAACGGTCTCCACGTGTCCCCGTCCGCCGGGGACCTCGGGCCCTGGGTGACCGCCGGGGGCGTCGACACGGGAACCCTGGCGTCCCTGGCCGCCCTGGGCTACAACCAGCTGGTACTTCCGGCCGGTGCCGTGGCCGACGGCCCGGCACCATCACCCCGCGGGGGGTCGTCGGCCCAGACCTTCAACCTCGCCACCACCCGCCAGACCTCGGTCACGGCCATCACCTCGAACGCCGACGTCTCCTCACGGTTCGCCGCGGCACCCGGCGATCCCGTCCTGGCCGCCCAGGAACTGCTGGCCAACCTGGCCCAGATCTACTTCGAAGGCCCGAACCTGACCACTCCCCGGGCCGTGGTGGCGGTACCGCCGTCCGGCTGGACGGCCGACCCGGTGTTCGTGTCGACCCTCCTGGCCGGGCTCGACGGCAACCCCATCGTGGCACCGGTCACGATGACCCAGCTCTTCGCCACCTTCACCTCGCCGGCGTCCTGCGGCACCTCGGGCTGCCGACTGGCCGCCTCCCCGGCCCCCTCCGGGCTGCCGACCACGGCCATCCGCGTCCAGCGGGCCCGGATCGACGGGTTCGCCAGCGCCTACCACGGCCCGGCCGGGCTCCCCCAACAGCTCGGGGACGTCCTCCTCGCCGGCGAGTCGGCGGACCTGCGGCCGTCCCAGCAGGCGGCCGTGGTCCAGGCCGCAGGGAGGTCGGTCGACGCCCAGCTCAGCCAGTTCGCCATGGCCAGTGACCAGAGCATCACCCTCACGGCCCGGACGGGCACGGTCCCGGTGATCTTCGTGTCGTCGGCCGACTACGCCCTGGCCGGGACCCTGGTGCTCTCGAGCGACAAGCTCCTGTTCACCAACCAGAAGACCAAGCAGACCGGGCCCACGGTCGACCTCGACAAGAAGACCAACGTGACGCCGGTGGTCGTGCAGGCCCAGGCCTCCGGTGAGTTCAAGCTGTCGGTGGCCCTGGTGTCCCCCGACGACGACCTGGTGCTGACCAGCGGCCAGGTCAGCGTGCGGTCGACGGCCACCTCGATCGTCGGTGTCGTCCTGTCGCTCGGGGCCGTGGCCGTCCTGCTCGTCTGGTGGGTCCGCACCTCGCTGCGGAACCGGAGGAAGCGGCGGGCCGACGAGGGCGCCGCAGCATGACCGAGGACGCCGCCGGGGCGGCAGCCGGCGGTGACACCGGCGAGGGGTTCGACGAGGCCCTGGAGGACCCGGTCGACGCCCGGCGGCGCCGTGGGCTGGCCGGGGCCACGGTCTGGATGGCCGTGGGCACGACGCTGTCCCGGATCACCGGGTTGGGTCGGCTCTTCGCCCTGGCCGCCGCCCTGGGTCAGGGGGGGCTGTCCGACGGCTACAACATCGCCAACACCACCCCGAACATCATCACCGACATCGTGGTCGGTGGCGTCCTGTCGGCCACCTTCGTGCCCGTGTTCGTCGACCGGTTGGGTACCCGGGCGAAGAAGGAGGCCTGGCGGGCCATCTCCGCCGTGGTCACGGTCACCATCGTCGTCCTGGCCGTGGCCACCGTGGTCTTCTGGGTCCTCACACCGGCCATCATCCGCCTCTACACCTCGGCCAACCACAACCCCGACGTCCACCAGCAGCAGCAGGTGGCCATCACCCTGCTGCGCCTCTTCGTCCCCCAGCTGGCCTGCTACGGCCTCATCGCCCTGTTCACGGCCCTGCTCAACAGCCGCCAGCGGTTCGCCGCCCCCATGTTCGTCCCCATCGCCAACAACGTGGTGGTGATCGTCGTCCTGGTGTGGTTCCACGCCATCGTCCCCCACCCGTCACTGGCCTCGGTGAGCGCCCACCAGGGCCAGCTGCTGCTGCTGGGGATCGGGACGACCCTCGGCGTGGTGGTCCAGGCCGCCCTGCTCGTCCCCTTCCTCGGCCAGGCCGACCTGCACGTCCGCTTCCTGTGGGAGCCCACCCACGAAGCCATGCGGACCATCGTCCGGCTGGCCGGCTGGACCTTCGGTCTGGTGCTGGCCAACCAGATCGCCCTGGTCGTGGTGCTGGCGCTGGCCGACGGCGTGAAGGTCCCCGGGGCGGTGTCGGCCTATACCTACGCCTACACCTTCTTCCAGCTCCCCTACGGGATCATCGCCGTCTCCGTGATGAGCGCCGTCACCCCGGCGCTCTCCCTGCGGTGGGCCCTCCACGACCTGCCGGGGTTCCGCCATCGGCTGGGCGGGGGCATGCGGGCCATGCTGGCCGTCATCATCCCCGCCGCGTTGGGGATGCTCCTCTTGTCCCATCCCCTGGTCGACCTCCTGACCCGGGGTGCCGAGACGGCGGCGGCGGCCGACACCACCGGGGCCACCCTGGCCATGTTCGCCGTCGGCCTCCCGGGATTCTGCCTCTTCCAGTACATGATCCGGGTGCTGCAGTCCATGCAGGACACCCGCACGGCGTTCGGCTTCTACGTCGTCGAGAACCTGGTGAACATCGTGGTGGCCGTGGTCCTCGTCGGGCCGCTCGGGGTCCGGGGCCTCGCCCTGTCGGTATCGGTGGCCTACACGGTCGCCGCCGTGCTGGCCGTGGTGGTCCTGCGCCGGCGCCTGGGGGGACTGGGCGGCGAACTGCTGGCCGGACCGCTGCGCCGGGTCGGCGTGGCCACGCTGGTGATGGCCGTGGCCACCGTCTTCGCCCTCAACGTCTCGACCGCCACCACCGGGTTCGGGGACCTCGTGCGGGTGGTGTTCGCCTCGGTCGTCGGGCTGGTCGTCTACACCGGGACGGCGGTGCTCCTCGGGGCCCGGGCCGAGGCCCGGTGGGTCCGCCGGCGGGACGGGGGAGGAACGGCGCCCGCCGCCGACACCGTGGCGCCGCCGTCCGCCGGCTACGAGCCCGGCCTGGTCCGCCTGGTCCCCGTCGGGCCCCCGGGGACCGGTGACGGGGAGGACGACGACGGGGCACCGGAGGCCGACCCTCCGCCCGACGGGGAGACGTTCCGTGGCAGACTCGACGACGGGACGTCGGCTGCGGCCCCGCGGCTCCGGCCGGTGCGACTCGAGACGACACGCCACGACGAGGACGAGGAGATGCCCCATGGCCCGGGTCCGGGTGATTACCGATAGCGCCTGCGACCTCAAGCCGGCACTGGCGAGCGAGCACGACATCACCATCGTCCCCCTGTCCATCCGCTTCGGGTCGGAGGAGTTCATCGACGGGGAGACGCTGGACACCGCGGAGTTCTGGCGGCGCTGCGCGGCCAGCGCCGTGCTCCCCGAGACCGCCGCGCCGTCCCCCGGGGCCTTCCAGAAGGCCTTCCTCCAGGCGGCCGAGGACGGCTACGACGGCGTCGTGTGCCTGAACCTCTCGGCCGAGCTGTCGGGCACCCACCAGTCGGCCCGCACCGCGGCCGACGCGGTGAGCGGGACCATCCCCGTCTCGGTGGTCGACACCCGCTCGGTCACCATGGGCCAGGGACTGATCGCCCTGGCCGCGGCCGAGACGGCGTCGTCCGGCGCCTCGGTGGAGGACGTCGTGGCGCAGGTCGAACACCTCATCCCCCGCACCAAGGTCTACGGGGCCGTCGACAAGCTCGACCACCTGGAGAAGGGCGGCCGCATCGGGGGAGCCCGGGCCCTGCTCGGTTCGTTGCTGTCGATCAAGCCGGTCATCATGGTGGCCGACGGGGTGGTGGAGGAGGAGTCCAAGCAACGGACCCGGACCCGGTCGCTCCGCTACCTGGCCGACAAGGTCCGGGCGGCCGGACCCATCAGCCGATTGGCCATCTGCAACGGCCAGGCCACCGACATCGACGAATTCGTGGCCATGTTCCAAGGGATCGAGACCGAGTTCCCCCTGGTGATCGTGGACCTCGGGCCCGTGGTGGGAACCCACACCGGCCCCGGCACCGTGGGTGCCTGCCTGATCAAAGCCGGGTAGGTCCCACCGGGCGGACCGGTCGGCGCCCCGGACTAGTCTCGTCCCGATGGAACCGGAGCCCGGACCGACCGCCACCCCCGCCCCCGCCCCGCCGACCGGAGCCGACGCGCCCGCGGGCGACTGGCCGGACCGGGCGGCCGACCTGGTCGACACCTTCATCCTGCTCGTCCGGGAGAAGACCCTCCGACCCCTCACCCTGGCCGCCCGGGCCATCATCTTCGGGATCATCGTGTTCGCCGCGGTGGCCACCACGGTGCTCCTCCTGTCGATCACCCTGGTCAGAGTCCTGACGGTCTACGTCTTCAACGGGCGGGTCTGGGCCTCCGACCTGCTGCTCGGCACCATCTTCGTGGTCGCCGGGATCGTGGCGTGGAGCCAGCGCACCACCGCCGACTCCGGGAGGCCCGAGACGCTGTGACCGAACACCGCCAGGTCCTCATCGTCGGCTCGGGCCCGGCAGGGCTGACCGCCGCCATCTACACGTCCCGGGCGCAGCTGGCGCCCCTGGTCATCGAGGGCGAGCTGTCGTCGACCACCGACCAGCCCGGGGGCCAGCTCATGCTGACCACCGAGGTGGAGAACTTCCCGGGCTTCGTCGACGGGATCATGGGCCCCGAGCTGATGCAGGCCTTCCGCGCCCAGGCGGCCCGCTTCGGGGCCGAGTACCTGACGGCCAAGGCGTCCCGTGTCGACCTCTCCGTCCGTCCCTTCCGCGTGTGGGTCGGCGACCCCGACGCCGACGAGCCGACCTACACGGCCGACGCCCTGATCGTGGCCACCGGGGCCCGATCGCTGATGCTCGGCCTCCCCGGCGAGTCGCGGCTGCTCGGCTACGGCGTGTCCACCTGTGCCACCTGCGACGGGTTCTTCTTCCGGGAGCACGACATCGCCGTGGTCGGCGGGGGGGACTCCGCCCTGGAGGAGGCGCTGTTCCTCACCCGGTTCGCCCGGACGGTGACCATCATCCACCGGCGGGGCGAATTGCGGGCGTCCAAGGTCATGCAGCAGCGGGCCTTCGCCAACCCGAAGATCGTCTTCCGGTGGAACGCCTCGGTCACCGAGGTCCTCGGCGACCACAAGGTCGACGGGGTACGGGTGCTCGACCTCGAGTCCGGGGAGGAATCGACGCTCGACGTCACCGGCCTGTTCGTGGCCATCGGGCACGAGCCCAACACCTCCCTGTTCGCCGGTCAGCTGGAGTTGGAGGACACCGGCTACATCCGGACGTTCGACGGCACCCGGACCAGCGTCGACGGCGTCTTCGCCTGCGGTGACGTACAGGACCACGTGTACCGCCAAGCCATCACCGCCGCCGGTTCGGGGTGCATGGCCGCCCTCGAGGTGGAGCGGTGGCTGGAGGACCAGGGCGAGGTGGCCTGATGCCCGGCGCCGGTGGGAATGCAACGACGGGGACCGCTGTTCTACTGGGAGCGCCTGGGACAGGCGCCACGACATGGCCCGAGGGGCCAGGAGGTCACCGACGATGAGTCAGACAGCCATCACTCTGAGCGACGCTAGCTTTGACGAGCATGTCAAGGCATCGGACGTTCCCGTCCTCGTGGACTTCTGGGCGGAATGGTGCGGGCCGTGCAAGATGATCGCCCCGGTGATCGAGGAGATCGCCACCGAGCAGGCCGGGAAGCTCTCGGTGGCCAAGCTCAACATCGACGACAACCTGGACATCACCCGCCGGTTCGACGTCATGAGCATCCCCACGCTCATCCTCTTCAAGGAGGGCGAGCCCGTGGCCCGCATCGTGGGGGCCAAGGGCAAGGGCCAGCTGCTCCAGGAGCTGTCGGCCTACCTCTGAGCACCCCGGGGACGGCGTCCCGTGCCGCCTGACGTCCCCGTAGACGTCGACCCGGTCCTCCCACTGACCGTCGGCAGCGTCGGCGCGCCGGTGGCCGACGTCCAGCACCGCCTCCGGGACGCCGGGTTCTTCCTCGGCACCGATCCCGACGGCTGTTACCGGGACGGCACCCGGGCCGCCGTGGAGGCCTTCCAGTACCGCCGGGGCCTGCGGGTGGACGGTGTGTGCGGCCTCCAGACCTGGTCCGTCCTGGTGGAGTCCGGGCGCCGGCTGGGCGACCGGTTCCTCTACCGGCGCACCCCCATGCTGCGGGGGGACGACGTCGCCGAGCTGCAGCAGCGGTTGAGCGCACTGGGCTTCGACACCGGCAGGGTCGACGGCATCTTCGGCGACCTCACGGCGGCGGCCCTTCGGGACTTCCAGCGCAATGCCGATGTGCCGATCGACGGCATCGCCGGCGCGTCCACCGTACGCGAGCTGCTCCGGTTCGGTTCCCTCCACGACGAATCCGAGCTCGTCAGTGCCGTCCGGGACCGTGAACGCCTCCGGCAGGCCCCGAAGACCCTCTACGGCCGCCGTCTGGCCATCGGCCACGACGGTGGGCTCGACGTGACCATCACCGCGTTGCGCCGGATGCTGGTCCACCAGGGGGCACTGGTGACCACCCACCACCACAGTGACGGCTCCGTCGTGGCCGCCGAGGCCAATACGGCCGGTGCCGAGGCCTACATCGGCCTCCGCATCACCGGCGAGGGTCCGGGCTGCGCCACGGCCTACTACGCGGGCTACCGCTACGCCTCGCCGGGCGGTCGCCGCCTCGCCGAGCTGCTCCAGCACACGCTCACCACCCAATTGTCACTGGAGGACAGCGGGTCCCGGGGGATGTCCCTGCCCGTGCTGCGCGAGACGCGCATGCCCGCCGTGATCTGCGACATCGGACCGGCCTCCATCGTGGTCGAGCACACGCCGGCGGTCGTCGTGGCCGTCGTCGACGCCCTCACCGAGTGGGCGGACACCGTCTGGGACTGACCGGTCCCCCGCCGCGCCGGCCGGTCCCGAACAACCATCACCCTCGACGTCAGGCGCGTGGTCGCCCACAATCCACAACCTCATGCACAGGTTGTGGACGAAGCTCAAGTGACGGGTTACAGTGATAATTACTACTTTACGTACATACTCACCAGGTAGAATACAGTTATGTCAGAGTCTGACCACTCTACGTGACTATTGCACCGCCGGATCGGTGGACAAATCCGGGGCACCGACCATCAACTTGTAGATCCGCTCGAGATCTTCAAGCGTTGCGAACTCCACGACGACACGCCCTCGCTTACTCGACAGATCGACCTTCACGCGCGTATTGAGGTAACCCGACAGGAGCTCCTCGAGCTCGAGGATCCCCGGGGGGGGTAGGCGCCGGGGCTCCGGAGCCGGAGATGGACCGACGGGCCGGTCCGCCTCCCCCGCGTCCGGGGTCTCCCCGGTCGACACCGGGTCCAGATCGGGCTCCTGCTCGCCCTGGACCCGCAACCGCACCATCTCCTCCACCGACCGGACGGTGAGACCGTCGGCCACGATGGTCTTGGCCAGCGCCTCCTGGTAGGCGCGGTCCGGAGTTCCCAACAATGCCCGGGCGTGTCCCGGACTGATCTGGCCCTCAGCCAGCAGACGCTGGACACCGGTAGGAAGCTGAAGCAGGCGCAGGATGTTCGTCACCGAGGTCCGGCTCTTGCCGACCCGGACGGCCACGTCCTCGTGGGTGTACCCGAATTCCTCGATCAGCTGCTGATAGGCAGCGGCCTCCTCCAGGACGTTCAGGTCCTGACGATGGAGGTTCTCGACCAGCGCCTGTTCGAGGCTGTGGACTTCGTTCGACTCCTGCACGAGCACGGGGATGGTCTGCAGCCCGGCCCGTCGAGCCGCACGCCACCGTCGCTCACCGGCGATCAACTCGTACTCGTCGGTGGTACCCTCGACCTGTCGGACGAGGATCGGCTGGAGCACCCCGAGCTCCTTGATCGACGACGCCAACGACGACATGGTCTCCTCGTCGAAGTGCACCCGGGGCTGCAAAGGGTTGGGCCGGATGTTGCCGATCGGGACCTCCCGGAGAACCGACGCCCGCTCCCCGGTGACCTCCGTGGGGATCAGAGCACCGAGCCCCTTACCCAGTCCGCTACGACGTGACACCGCTCACCTCCTTCGCTAGCTCCCGGTAGGCGATGGCCCCCCGGGATGTGGGATCGAACACCGTGATGGGCTGCCCGAACGAGGGAGCCTCCGACAACCGGACCGTACGCGGGATGATGTTCCGACAGACCTTGGTGCCGAAGTGCTCCCGGACCTCATCCGCCACCTGCTCGGACAACTTGGTACGGGCGTCGTACATGGTGAGCACGATCGTGGTGATGTCCAGACCGGCATTGAGATTGGACGCCACCAGATGGACGTTCCGGAGCAGTTGGCTGAGACCCTCGAGGGCGTAGTACTCACACTGGATGGGCACCAGTACTTCGTCGGCCGCGGCCAGTCCGTTGACCGTGATCAGGCCGAGCGACGGGGGACAGTCGATCAGCACGAAATCGAAGTCCTCGATCACACCCTCGATGGCCCGCTTCAGCTTGAGCTCACGGCTGAAGGCCGGCACCAACTCGATCTCCGCCCCGGCCAGGTCGATGGTGGCCGGGGCGACGAACAGGTTCTTGAGGCTCGTGGGCTCGATAGCGTCCTCGAGGGAACAGTCCCGCATGATGACGTCGTACATGGACCGCTCGAAATTCCTGGCCTCGATACCCAGTCCGGTCGTCGCATTACCCTGAGGATCGAGATCCACCACGAGGACCCGGAAATTGAGCTCGGCCAGCGCAGCGCCCAGGTTGACCGATGTCGTGGTCTTGCCTACTCCGCCCTTCTGGTTGGCTACTGCGATGATCCTCGGCAGGCTGTTCCCGGACGCGGCCTGGGCCGGACGAGGCACAGCACCCGAACGCTCGGTCGCCGTACCTGTCACGGAGGGAGAAGCGGCCACGGGCTCCGTCACGGAGATCTCACCACCGGTGACGACCGCCGCCACGTGGTCACGGTCCATCTCCACCCGGGGTTCAGTGTCGGAACCATCGACGGACCCTCGGGCGGTATCCCCATCGGAGGAATCGCCCGAATCCACCGTACCCTCGACCCTGGTGGTCGACTCCTGGTCAGGCTCCTCTCCGGGCCCCTGGCCGGGCTCGGTGTCCGGGTCACCCGGCTGGTCTGCCTCTGCATGCACCGGTAGATCCGCCGCCGGCTCCGAGGACATCACCTCGTCGTCGGTTGCCACCTTCGGTGCCTTCTCGGAGCTCTTTCCTCGATCTCGGCGCTTACCGCGCATACAGCATCTCCTCAGTCCCTCAAGGTTGCGGTCCCCCATCCTCGCTTCCGCGAGCATCCGGGTCAAGCCTTTTCCACTGTTCCACGTGGAACATCCCGGTCCCGTGGCATGACATCCTCCCAGCTCAGCGGTAACCTCCCGTGAACCGAGCTGCGAAGAGCCGTACCGTGAACCCTGCGAACAGCGCATCGGGTCGGACGACGACGTGAGCATACTCCACCCGTTCACCAGTGACGACAACCGCCGCCAAGGACTGCCGCCACCTGGCGCCCACCCAGGTCACGACCCTACCCTCCACCGTCCGGGCGCCCGAGATGACACCACCACCGTCAACGATGACGGTCACCGTCGCAGGGGAACGTGATGGCACTTCCCTGGATGACGACACCGAGTCGGGATCACCTCTGATCCATACGCGGTCCCCACCCTCAACTCGCGGGAGCCGGGAGCACCTCCCTCACGGGCGATCGACGGAGTGTGCCACCGGACGATGGGGGAGTGGCGGCCCGGACCCACGAGGCGGATGATCCGGGTTGCTCCGCCCGGTCGGTGTTTCACGTGAAACAACCGCCCGGCCCGCCTCGCAACCACCGGACAGCTGGTGGCTCAAAAAATCGGCCGCTTGGTAGGGATGCCCACACGACGGGGAAAGCGATCCGGACAGGTCTCGACCTTTTCGAGCACACGGAACCCGAACCTACCGTCGAACCTCGTGGCCGGCCGGGCCACCAGCCCCATTGCCTGGAGACCCGCACTCGGCCAACGGTCGTTCGCTTCTACATCCGGGGGCTCGGAGACGACGACCAGACCATCGACCTCGACCAACGGGGAGGCGCATTCGGCCGTCACCCCGGGAGCACCGAACGAACGTGCCGTGACCACTTCGACGGCCTCCCGGTGATCAGCGATCCTTCCGAGCTCCTCGGCTCGACCGCGTAGGACCAGGACCCTCCCATCGGCACCTTCTGTCTCCGTGGCAAGGAACGACGTCCGTCGCTCGTTGGCATCGATCAACACCACCTGGCACTGTGGCCAGCAGGAGGCCAACACCAGGCCAGGCAACCCTCCACCGGTCCCAAGGTCGAGCACTGATCGAGGGTGCCTCCCGAGCGACTCCTCGATCGTGGCGACAAACCCGAGCGCGTGGTCCACCTGATCCGACAGCGGCATCGATCCGAGGAACCCGAGACCAGCTGAACGCTCCAGCTGCCCGTGAACCGATGTCGGAACCCGGGCACGAAGTTGCTCGATCGATGAGTCGCTCACGGCACCGACTGTAGATGCTCCCCGGAAATGACGCAGCACCGGACCGGAGTCCGGTGCTGCGACTCGACCTCCGGGATCGTGTGCGCTCAGTCCACAGGCTCGATCACGATGTACCGCGACGGCTCCTCACCCTCGGAACGCGTCCGGACGCCGTCGATCTCGTTGACCGCGTCGTGGACGACCTTGCGGTCGGCCGGCGACATCGGCTCGAGCGAGCGCTCCTCGCCACTCTCCTTCACCTCGTCCACGATCCCCTGGGTGAACCGTCGCAACGCCGCCGTCCGCTTCTCCCGGTATCCGGCGACATCGACCAGGATCCGATCGGTACGGTTGACGGACTGCCGCTGCACGAAGGTCCGGGTCAGATCCTGAAGAGCCGCGAGCGTCGCACCACGGGGACCGACCAACAGACCGAGATCGTCCCCGGATGCCGCCACCTCCACCGTGTCCTCGTCGAGTTGACGGATCTCGATCTCCGCCGAAAGCCCGAACCGGTCGATGACCGCGGCAACGAACTCCCGGGCGGCATCGCCCTGCTGCTCGAGTGTCAGTGTCTCTTCCACGGTGTCCTCACTCTCCGCCGACTTCCGTTCGGCTGGTTGTCTCTTCACAGTTCCGGCACTCTCCGTACCGTTCGATGATCCCGATCGGGCCTGTCCACTCCCGGACGAACCGCCGCCCGAGCGCCGTCGTCGCCGCCGACCCGATGACGCACCGGTCGACTGTCCCTCTCTCGGCGTCTGTCCCCCTCCGGCCGACCGACCCTCGGCCGACCCGTTGGTGTTCGGGAGATCCGTGTCGTCCGTAGTCGAGCGATCTGCTGACGCCTTCGAAGGACGTCCCCCTCCACCCTTCGGTGCCTTGTCCCCGTTCCGGCGAGGCTCGGGGCGCTGTCGTCGGCCCCGCTTGGGGGGAGGGGCCACCGGCCGGACCCTCGCCTGGACCCGGGCCTCACCCCGGCTGCGTCCGAACAACCCGGGCTTCGGTTCCGCTACGACGACGAATTCCGCGTCATCCTCGGCCACGCCCAACAGATCGAGCGCTGACTCACGTGCCTCCGACAACGATTTCCCGCTGGCCTCCACCCAATCCACTGACTACCAGTCCTTTCGCTCACGCTTCGATTTCGATCGGGGATGGGACTTGGACCCCGAGGACCCCGTGTCCTCCCCGCCGTCGTCCGACGAACCATTGGTCGACGCCTTGCTCCCGTTGGCCTTCGACCCGGCTGATGAGCCGTTGGTGCCGCCGCCTTTGGCCGACGTCGACTTCCCCGTCGCCGCCGTTCCCCCACCGGCCTTGGACCCGTTGGCCTTGGTGCCGTTCGTCTTCTCCCCGTTGGACCTCGTGCCGTTGGCCTTGGTGCCGTTGGCCTTGGCCCCGGTCGACTTCGACGGCGCGCCCGAGGACTTGCCGGTCGACCCCGAACCTCCGGCCTTCGGGAGGGCCCGCTCGCCGGCCGACGCACCTGTGCCCTTCACCTTGGCCGACGCTGATCCCTTGCCTGCCGCCGGAGGTGGTCCGGCCACGATGCCCTTCCGGAAGAGGATCTCCTGCGTCCCGATCCGGATCGAGCTGGAAACAATGAAATACACATTAAGAATTGCGGCCACATTCAGGTAAATGACACCGAAGATGAGTGGCATGTATTTCTGCATCATGGCAGCCTGGGGATTTGCCTGTGCGGCCTGAGGATTGCGGGCGTTCAGGCGGCTCATCTGGAGGTACTGGAGACCCACCGAACAGAGCACCAGTACGAGGTACGGGAGGGCCACCAGGAGGGAGCTGTGATGCGAAAGGAGCTTCTCGGCGAAGTTCATACCGAAGGCGTTCAACGCGCCGGGGGGCTTGGCGTTGACGATCGAGGTGTACATCTTCGAGTCCTCGGGGATGTACCGGGGATTGGCGCACACCGCCTCCATGCACTTCTTACCGGTCTCCAGGGTCGTTCCCTTGGTGACGGTGTTCGTGATCCCTCGGATGACGTCGTAGAGGATGAGGAAGGCCGGCATCTGCAGCAGCATGGGGAGGCAACCCGAGGCCGGGTTGACGTTGTGCTCCTTGTACAGCCGCATCATTTCTTCGTTGAGCTGTACCCGGTTCTCCGCGCCTTTGTACTTCTGTTGCAACTTCTTCATTTCCGGGCCGAGGGCCTGCATCGCCGCCATGGACTTCGTGCTCTTGACCGTCAGTGGCGTGAGCAGCGCCATGATGACGATTGTCAGTAGCGCGACATCGATCGGATAGTTGGGAATGAGCGAGTAGAAGAACGTCAGTACATAGGCGACGGCCTTGAGGATGGGCTGGAAGATCCCGCCGATGGTGTGGACTAGCGAACCCATGGGTCACTCCGATCGGGAACGGGGTCGATACCGTGGCCGCCCCACGGATGGCAATGCGACAGGCGCCGGACGGCGAGGCGGGTGCCGCGGACAGCCCCGAAGCGGCGGATCGACTCGTCGGCGTACTCGGAGCACGTCGGGAGGTACCGACATCCCGTCGGCCGACCGGCACGAAGCCCCTGGTAGCAGCCGATGGCGCGCAGAAGCAGGCGGGCGGTGGCCCGGGGCGGGACGCACCCGTCCAGGACCTCGGAGGAGGTGACCGTGTCGGTCACACTCACCGTGGGTCCCCGTTCCTCGTACTGTCCGACCCGACCGCTCGATCGGCGACCGCTGCCCGAAGTGCTCGAGTCATGGCCTTCCTCAATTCGTCGAAGGAGATCCTGGCTGCTCCAGGACCCGTACTCACCAGATAGGCGCCCGGTGGCAGCCCCGCTGCCACCTCCCGGGCCAGGGATCGGAGCCGGCGCTTGATGCGGTTGCGGACGACGGCATTTCCCGCCCGCCTCCCGATGGCATAGGCAATTTGTGGCCTTGACCAGGAAGTTTGGGACAGGAATACCACGGACACCGGTCCCGAACGGCCCCGGACACCGGCCCGACGCAGTTCGGCGAACGTGTGCCGGGAGCTGATCCGGTCGACCCGGTGGGACGACACGGCACCGATCCCGTCCACGACCGTCAGGCCGACAGCCGTTGACGCCCCTTCGCGCGCCGGGCCCGGATGACAGCGCGGCCGGCCTTGGTGGACATCCGCTTGCGGAATCCGTGGGTCTTGGCGCGCTTGCGCACGTTGGGTTGATATGTTCGTTTCACCGTCTCACTTCCTTCCTCGCCCCGCACCCGGGACCTCGACGTCCATCGGGGCAGGGGGGTCCGGGCACCAGCCCGGACAGTTGGCCACATGCTAGGCGCGAATGGGCCCTCCCCTCTAGTCGAGGTCCCGGGACGGCGGGCGTGGACACGGTGTACCGTTCCCGGAACGTCGACGAGCGTCGGTCCGGGCCGATCCGCAACGGTTGGCGCCACCGGTGGGACCGCCGACGGCGGCACGGGCAACTCGTGCCGGAGCCGGCCATGGACTAGAACGTCCACAGCCTGTGGATTTCATTGTGGATCGATGAGGTAAGAAGAGAGGATGCCCACGTGAACGACACCGATGGGCTGTGGATTTCATGTGCGGAGGCTCTGCGTGAGCAGGTGTCCGAGTCGATCTGGCAGGCCTACCTCTCCGGCATCACCCCGCTCACCATCAAGGGGAACGAGATCGAGCTCGGGGTCCCGAACACCCTGATCCGGGAACGGATCGAGTCGAGGTTCCTCGAATTGATCCAGTCCACGGTCACCGGCACCGTCGGGACACCCATGACCGTTCGTCTCGTGGTCATGGCCCCGCTCACCCCCGACCGTTCCGATGACGACCACACGTCCCGTCCGGCGGCGGACGACGCACCGGGCCAGGTCAGGCCCACGCCGTCGTCCGGATCGGTGAGCACCCCGTTCGCCGCGCCGGTCCTCGACCCCCGGTACACGTTCGACACCTTCGTCATCGCCTCCTCCAACCGCTTCGCCCATGCCGCGGCCCAGGCCGTGGCCGAAGCCCCGGCCCGCTCGTACAACCCGCTGTTCATCTACGGCAACGCCGGACTGGGCAAGACCCACCTGCTCCACGCCATCGGCAACTACGTGGTGGAGAACTTCAACGGACGTCACGTCCGCTACGTCTCCACCGAGACGTTCATGAACGAGTTCGTCGACGCTCTGCGCACCAGCGCCACCACGGCCTTCAAACGCCGCTACCGGGAGTGCGACGTCCTGTTGATCGACGATGTCCAGTTCATGGAGAACAAGGAATCGCTGCAGGAGGAGTTCTTCCACACCTTCAATTCGCTCTACGGGGCGTCCAAACAGATCGTCCTGACCTCCGACCGACCCCCGAAGTCGATGGCCACCCTCGAGGACCGCCTCCGGAGCCGGTTCAACGCCGGTCTGATCACCGAGGTCGAGCCACCCGAGCTCGAGACCCGGCTGGCCATCCTGCGCACCAAGGCAGAGCGACAGGGGCTCGACGTCCCGAACGAAGTGCTGGACTTCATCGCCACCCACATCAAGAACAACATCCGTGAGCTCGAGGGTGCCCTGATCAGGGTCACGGCCTACGCCAGTCTGAACCGGGAGCCGCTCAGCCGCGACCTGGCCGAACAGGTGCTCTCGGACATCGTCTCGGCCGATCAGCCCCGCAGGATCACCCCACAGATGATCCTGGAGGCCACCTCCGAGGCCTTCGGGTTCTCCGTCGAGGAGATCCAGGGGCCCAACCGGCGCCGCCCGCTGGTCACCGCCCGGCAGGTGGGCATGTACGTCTTCCGCGATCTCACCGATTTCAGCTATCCCGCCATCGCCCGGGAATTCGGCGGCCGGGACCACACCACGGTGATGCACGCCGTCGAGAAGATCACCAATCTGATGAAGGAACGCCAGCAGATCTACAACCAGGTGACCCAGCTCATCCTGACGATCAAGAGCGGGGCGTGACCCCCATGGTCCGCGTCACACGCCGGACATCCCGGGACATCCGGCGTTCACCCCGGCACGTCACCGGACCGACTCTTTCCAGAGGGTGTGTATGCATTGTGGAAAAGAGAGCCGTTCATTGTGTCCAGCCTGTGAATTTCCGCGAACTTGTCCAGAGGGCATTCACCAGGACGACACATTCCGCACACCGCAGGGGATTCTGTGGATCAACCGTGGACAACCACAACTGCTCTACGCTGCGAGAACGCCGCGCTGTCCACAATCCACACCCCTTACTACTACGACCGTCAATTACTAATTAAAAGACTACAAAGAAGAAAGGACCTTCTGGTGAAGTTCCGCTGTGAACGTGACACCCTGGTCGAGGTGCTGACCACCGCCGGCCGGGCCGTGAGCTCGCGCACGACCTCATCCGCTGCGCTCAGCGGCCTGCGGATCGAGAGCGTCGGGAACCGGCTCTCCGTGGTCGGGACCGATCTGGACCTCACCGTGCACGTGTCGGTCGAATCGATCGGCATCACCGACGGGGTGTGCGTGGCCCCGGCCAAGTTGTTGGCTGACGTCGTCCGGTCGTTGGAACCCGGGGCCGTGACCATCGAGGCGGAGGAGGACAAGGTCGAGGTGGCCGCGGCCCGTTCGCGGTTCAGCCTGCGGACCTTCCCCGTCGACGATTTCCCCACCTTGCCGGAGCCGCCGGCACCGGTGACCTCGCTCCCGGCGGCCGGACTGGTCGATGCGCTTCGCCAGGTGGTGCGGGCCGCCTCGAGCGACGACGCCCGCCCGTTGCTCACCGGTGTGCTCATCGCCTCGGAGGGTACGGGGATCCGGCTGGTGGCCACCGACTCGTACCGGTTGGCCCTCAGGGACCTGGCCGGCAGTGACGCACATCTCGACACGTCCCAGATCCTGGTGCCGGCCCGGGCCCTCGGTGAGCTCCAGCGGGTGTCGGCCCTGGGCTCGGCGGCCAAGGAGTCCGCCGATGATCCGACGGCCGGTCCGACCGTGGGCCTGTCGATCGGTGAGCACGACGTGACGTTCACCGTGGGGTCGGTCAAGGTGTCCACCCGTCTGTTGGACGGGAGCTATCCGGACTACCACCAGCTCATCCCGGCCGAGTACCCCAACCGTCTCCACGTGGGCAAGGACTCGTTGCTCGACGCCCTGCGACGGGTCCGGCTGCTGGTCCGGGACAACACCACCCCGGTCCGCCTGTCCATGCGCCAGGGTGGGGTGGACCTGACGGTGGTCTCCCAGGAGGTCGGTGACGCCAGCGAGACGGTGGACGCCGATTTCGACGGGGAGGACCTGACCATCGCCTTCAATCCCACCTACCTCATCGACGGGGTCGAGGCGGTCAGTGGGGACGAGGTGCTGTTGGAGACGGTGGACGCCACCAAGCCGGCCACGGTCCGGGCCGCCGAACGGTCGGACTTCCGCTACCTGTTGATGCCCGTCCGGGTCTCGTAGCCGGGGTCGTCGACCCGGGCATCCGACCTCATGCAACTGGTGTCGATCGCCATCACCGACTTCCGGTGCCTGACCGCGGTGACACTCGAACCCGATCCGTCGGGCACGACGGTCATCGTGGGACCCAACGGGGTGGGCAAGACCAGCGTGCTGGAGGCCACCGCCTACCTCTCGACGTTGCGGTCCTTCCGGGGTGTGGCCCGCGAGGCCATGGTCCGGCGGGGGGCGACGAGCGCCATCGTGCGCGCCGAGACCCTGATCGTCGACCGCCCGGTGACCATCGAGGCGGAGCTGACCACGACGGGGCGGTCCCGCACCATGGTCAACCGGCAGCCGGTACGACGACGGAGCGATCTCCACGACGCCCTGCGGACCACCCTGTTCTCCCCCGAGGACATCCAGGTGGTCCGGGGTGCGCCGGCCGACCGCCGGGCCTTCCTCGACGACACGACGACGTTGTTGGACCCGAGGGTGGGGGCGCAGGTGGAGGACCTCGAACGGGTGCTGCGCCAGCGCGGGGCGTTGCTGAAGCAGGCCGGCGGGAGGCTCACCCCTGAAGTCGCCGCCACCCTGGACGTGTGGGACGACCGGCTGGTGGCCGCCGGGACGGCGGTGACCCGGGCCCGCGAGTCGCTGGCCGACCGGGTGGGACCGTTGGCCGCGGCCCACTACGCCCGCCTGGCCGGTGCCGCGGTCCCCGTCGCGGTGCGCTACCGGCGGTCGTGGGAGGGCGGCCTGGCCCAGGCGCTGGCTGCCTCGCGCCGGGACGACCTCCGCCGCGGGACCACGCTGGTGGGTCCCCACCGCGATGAGCTGGAGCTGGAGCTGGACGGTCTGCCGTCCCGGACCCACGCCTCCCAGGGTGAGCAGCGCTCGCTGGCCCTGGCCCTCCGGCTCGCCGCGCACGAGCTGGCCACCGACCGTCTGGGGACACCGCCGGTGCTCCTCCTGGACGATGTGTTCTCCGAGCTCGACCCGTACCGGTCGGCCGCGCTGCTCGAGGGGTTGCCACCCGGTCAGGCCATCCTGACCACGGCGGTGCCCCCACCGGCCGGTCTGGTGGCCGATCGGACCTACGAGGTGGATGGCTCGGGCATCTTCACCCGGGGAGCGGGGCGGTGAGCGCCCGGCGACGCCGTGACGACGAGGGGCCCCGACCGCTGGGCCCCTCGTTGGACGCGGTGACCGGGCGGCTCGGGCTCACCTCGGCGGACAGCCAGGCCCGGCTCTTCGCCGGTTGGGAGGAGATCGTGGGACCGGCCATGGCGGCCCATGTCCAGCCGGTCCGGCTGGACGCCACCGCACTGGTGGTGCGCGTGGACCATCCGGCGTGGGCCACGCAGATCCGGCACCTGGGGGACGATCTGCTCGACCGGGTGGCCGGGGTCACGGGGCTGGCCCGCCCGGCCCGCCTGGACATCCGCGTGACCGGCTGACGGACCGCCGCGGGGGATCCGGGCATGGCCCGCCGGGCCCTCCCGGGGGGTACACTGGAGGATCGGCATCGGGGAACCCGGACACCGTGGTTGGGGGCGGCTGACGCACCGGCCCGGCGGACCGGTTCGACCGGTTCCCATGGATCGCAACTGAATGGGAGAGGGCGCGCCCGTGGCGCTGAAGAACGAGGACCCAACCGACGACGGCGACTCGTACGGTGCCGAGGACATCACCGTGTTGGAGGGGCTGGAGCCGGTCCGTAAGCGACCGGGGATGTACATCGGCTCCACCGGACCGAGCGGGCTCCACCACCTGATCTGGGAGATCGTCGACAACGCCGTCGACGAGGCCATGGCCGGGCACTGCGACCGGATCGACGTCACCCTGCTCGCCGACAACGGCGTCCGGGTGGTGGACAACGGCCGGGGCATCCCGACGGACGGCATGGGCCCCAAGTACGACGACCGGAGCGCCGCCGAGGTCGTCTACACGGTGCTCCACGCCGGCGGGAAGTTCGGCGAGGGCGGGGGCTACAAGGTCTCGGGCGGTCTCCACGGGGTGGGGAGCTCGGTGGTCAACGCCCTGTCGACCCGCCTGGTGCTGGAGGTCGACCGCGACGGCGACCATCACGAGATGGAGTTCATCGACGGGGGGAACCGCACGGGGCCGCTGAAGGTGACCGGTCCGTCCCCCCGCGGCCGGACGGGGACGACGGTGTCGTTCTGGCCGGACCCGGCCATCTTCGACGAGATCGAGTTCCGGGCCCAGACCGTGGTCGAACGGCTCCAGGTGATGGCCTTCCTCAACAAGGGCCTCGAGATCCGGTTCACCGACCAGCGCGAGGGCGGCAAGGACGCCCAGGTCTACCGGTACAAGGACGGCATCATCGATTACGTCCGGCACCTGAACGCCTCGAAGGAGTCCCTCTTCCGGAAGGTCGCCTCCTTCGAGCAGAGCGAGGAGACCATGGAGGTCGAGATCGCCCTCCAGTGGAACACCGGCTTCTACGAGAGCATCCATTCCTTCGCCAACGGCATCTCCACCGTCGACGGTGGCATGCACGAGGAGGGCTTCAAGAAGGCCCTGACCAACGTGACCAACAAGTACGCCCGGGCGCGGGGCACGCTGAAGGAGAAGGACCCCAACTTCAGCGGAGAGGACATCCGTGAGGGGTTGACCGCCATCATCTCCGTGCGCCTGCAGGACCCCCAATTCGAGGGCCAGACCAAGGCCAAGCTGGGGAACGTGCCCGTCCGGTCACTGGTCGAGCGGGCCACCAACCAGAAGCTGGCCGAGTGGTTCGAGGAGAACCCCCGCGAAGCCAACCAGGTCCTGCAGAAGGGGCTGCTGGCCGCCCGGGCCCGGGTGGCCGCCCAGTCGGCCCGCGACCTCACCCGACGGAAGTCCGCCCTGGACGGCGCCGGCCTGCCCGGCAAGCTGGTGGACTGCTCGTCCCGCGATCCCCGGGAGAGCGAACTGTTCATCGTGGAGGGCAATTCGGCCGGCGGTTCGGCCAAGGACGCCCGCAACCCCAAGACCCAGGCCATCCTGCCCATCCGGGGGAAGATCCTGAACGTCGAGCGGGCCCGGGCCGACAAGATGCTGAAGAACACCGAGATCCAGGCCCTCATCTCGGCCATCGGGGCCGGCCTGGCGGAGGACTTCGACGTGGCGAAGATCCGGTACCACAAGGTCATCATCCTGGCCGACGCCGACGTCGACGGATCGCACATCCGCACCCTGCTGCTCACCTTCTTCTTCCGTCAGATGAAGGAGCTGGTGGAGGGGGGGTTCGTGTACGTGGCCCAGCCGCCGCTGTACTCGACCCTCGTGGGCAAGGAGAAGAAGTACCTGAAGGACGACGCGGCCAAGGCCGCGTTCCTGCTCGAGAACCCGAACCACAAGGCCGACTTCCAGCGCCTGAAGGGCCTGGGTGAGATGGACTTCGGGGAGCTCCGGGACACCACCATGGACCCGAGCCTCCGGTCGCTGCTGCAGATCGGTGTCGAGCAGGCGGCCCTGGCCGACGAGGTCTGTTCGGTGCTGATGGGGGACGACGTCGAACTGCGGCGACAGTTCATCCAGACGAACGCCAAGGACGTCCGCTTCCTCGACATCTGAGGACGTGGACGTCACCACGGCGCCCGTCGCCGTGGTCGGAGAGGGACGGAGGTGAGGACACGCGATGCCAACGACGAACAGCGGTGAGGGCGCCAGTGGCGGAGGACCGGGCGACTCGGTGCTCGGGTACATCGAGCCGATCGAGATCCAAGAGGAGATGGAGCGCTCGTTCCTCGAGTACTCCATGTCGGTCATCGTCTCGCGGGCCCTGCCCGACGTGCGGGACGGCCTGAAGCCCGTCCACCGGCGGATCCTCTACTCCATGTACGACCAGCGCCTGCTGCCCGACCGACCTCACACCAAGTGCGCCAAGGTGGTGGGCGACGTCATGGGCTCGTACCACCCGCACGGTGACTCGGCCATCTACGAGGCCCTGGCCCGCATGGTGCAGGACTTCTCCATGCGCCATCCCCTGATCGACGGCCACGGGAACTTCGGAGGCACCGGCCCCGACGAGGGACCGGCCGCCATGCGCTACACCGAGTGCCGTCTGGCCCCTCTGGCCCTCGAGCTCATGGCCGGCATCGACCAGGAGACGGTGGACTTCACCCCCAACTACGACGCCACGTCCGAGGAGCCGGTGGTCCTCCCGGCGCGATTCCCCAATCTGCTGGTCAACGGATCGCAGGGCATCGCCGTGGGCATGGCCACGAACATCCCGCCGCACAACCTGGCCGAGGTGGTCGACGCCACCCTCCACCTGCTCGAGCACCCTGACGCCACACCGGACGACCTGATGGCCTTCGTGAAAGGTCCGGACTTTCCCACCGGGGCCCAGATCCTGGGCCGGCAGGGGATCCTCGACGCCTACCGGACGGGGCGGGGATCCATCAAGATGCGGGCGGTGGCCGAGATCGAGGAGGACCGCTCGGGCACCGTGCGGATCGTCGTCACGGAGCTGCCCTACCAGACCTCCGTGGAATCGGTGGAGAAGAAGATCCACGACCTGGTCCGGGCGGGCGAGCTGGACGGCATCGCTGACACCCAGAACGACTCGGCCGGCCGGCTCCACCGCCTGGTCATCCGCCTCAAGCGTGATGCCAACGCCAACGTCATCCTGAACAATCTCTACAAGCAGACCCCGCTGCAGACCAGTTTCGGCGTCAACGCCCTGGCCCTGGTGGACGGGGTGCCCCGGACGCTCAATCTGGCCCAGATGCTGACCCACTACGTGGCCCACCAGGTCGAGGTGGTCACCCGGCGATCGGAATTCCTCCTGCGCAAGGCCCGCGACCGGGCCCACGTGGTCGAGGGCTACCTCCGGGCCATCGACATGCTGGATGCCGTCATCGCGGCGATCCGCGGTTCCGACGACCGGCCGGCCGCCCGGGACGCCCTGATGGCCGAGCCCTTCTCCTTCTCGGAGATGCAGGCCACCCACATCCTCGACCTGACGCTCGGCCGCCTGACCCGCCTGGGCCGCTCCGAGCTCGAGGAGGAGATGGCCAAGCTTCGGGAGACCATCGCCGAGCTCGAGGCCATCCTCGGCGACCCGGTCAAGCTCCGGGCCGTGATCGCCGAGGAGCTGACGGAGATCCGCGACAGGTTCGCCGACGACCGCCGTTCGGTGATCACCCACGATCCGGGCGATCTCGGGGTCGAGGATCTGGTGGACGACGAGGAGATCGTGGTCACCATGACCCGGGCCGGCTACGTGAAGGCCGTCTCGGCCGACGCCTTCCGCACCCAGGGGCGCGGTGGCCGGGGCGTGCAGGGGGCGAAGTTGAAAGAGGAGGACCTCATCGACGACGTGGTCCACACCTCCACCCACGCCCACCTGCTGCTCTTCTCCAACCGGGGGCGGGTGTTCCGCCTCCGGGCACTGGAGATCCCGATGAAGGAGCGGACGGCCCGGGGCACGGCCATCGTCAACCTGCTGCCGCTGGCCCCCAACGAGAAGATCCAGGCCATCATCGGGACCCGGGACTTCTCGGCCGACCACTTCCTGGTGTTCGCCACCAAGCTCGGCCAGGTGAAGAAGACCTCGTTCACCGAGTACGACAAGTCCCGGCGCGAAGGGTTCATCGCCATCAACCTGCGTGATGCCGACGAGCTGGTCCGGGTGGTGGAGACCACCGGCGAGGACGAGCTCTTCCTGGTGACCAGCTCGGGTATGACCATCCGGTTCTCGGAGGACGACGTCCGGGCCATGGGACGGGACGCCGCCGGCGTACGGGGGATCCGCCTGAAGCCGGAGGACGAGGTGGTGTCGTGCGACGTGGCCCGTGACGACGCCGACATCCTGCTGGTCACCGACGCCGGCTACGGCAAGCGGACCAAGGTCGAGCGGTTCAACAGCCAGGCCCGGGGAGGGCAGGGCGTACGGGGGATCCGCCTCACGGCCAAGCGTGGTCGCGTGGTCGCCGCCTTCATGGCCGGGCTCGAGGACGAGATCCTGCTGGTGTCGACGGGCGGTGTGGTCATCCGCACCGCCGTCCGGGAGATCGCCTCCCAGGGCCGTGACGCCACCGGTGTGCGGGTGATGAACGTCGGCGACGGCGACACCGTCGCCGCCGTGGCCCCGGTGGCCGGGGAGACCTCCGTCGGCTGACCGCCGTCGGGGAGGAACGATGTCCGGCCCCGACGACGACCCGGGCCCCCTGCTCGCCTCGCTGGACCTCGACGAGCGTCTCCACCTGCTGTCGGGGGACGGCCCGGCCCTGCGGGGCAACCTCGAGATGGCCCGCCGCTACAACCCCACGCCCTACGTGGCCGGGGCCATCGACGCACGGGGCATCGAGGGGATCCGGTTCACCGATGGTCCCCGGGGGATCGTCATGGGGCACGGGACGGCGTTCCCCGTTCCCATGGCCCGGGGGGCCACGTTCGACCCCGAACTCGAGGAGCGGGTGGGGGACGCCATCGGCGTCGAGGGGCGCACGTCGGGGGCCAATCTGTTCGCCGGTGTCTGCGTGAACCTGCTGCGCCACCCGGCATGGGGGCGGGCCCAGGAGACCTACGGCGAGGACAGTCACCTCTTGGGCGAGATGGGTGCGGGCCTGGTGCGGGGGACCCAGCGACACCTGATGGCCTGCGTGAAGCACTTCGCCGGTAACTCCATGGAGAACTCGCGCTTCTGGGTCGACGTCCGGATCGCGGAAGCGGACCTCCGGGACCTCTACCTGCCCCACTTCAGACGCTGTGTGGACGAGGGGGCGGCGGCGGTGATGACGGCGTACAACAAGGTGAACGGCCGGTGGTGCGCCCAGAACCGCTGGTTGTTGACGGAGGTCCTGAAGGGTGAGTGGGGCTTCACCGGGTTCGTCATGTCGGACTTCACCCTGGGCGTCCGGGGGCCGGCCGCGGCGTGCCTGGAGGCCGGGCTGGACCTCGAGATGCCGTTCCGCTGGCGGTTCGCCCGCCTGACCCGCGACGTGGTGGCCGGCCGGGTGTCCCGACGGCGGGTCGATGACGCCGCGGGCCGGATCCTCCACCAGCAGGACCTCCAGGCCCGGCGGGGCGAGCCCGAGCGGTACCGCCCCGAGTCCGTGGCGTCACCGGCCCACCGTGACCTGGCCCACACCGTGGCCGTCGACGCCACGGTGCTGCTGGAGAACCGGGACACGTTGCCGCTCGACGCCACGGTCCGCCGGGTGGCGGTGATCGGCCGGTTGGCCACGCTGGCCAACACCGGGGACCTGGGCTCGAGCCGGGTCTACCCGCCCGAGGTGGTCACGTTGCTCGAGGGCATGCAGACGGTCGGGGAGGCACGGGGCGTGGAGGTCGTGGCGGACGACGGGCGGTCACCGGCGGCCGCCGCGGCCCTGGCCCGGGACTGTGACGCCGTGGTGGTGGCGGTGGGCAACACCCATCGGGACGAGGGGGAGTGGATCGGCAAGGCCGGCGGGGACCGGCGCCGGCTCACCGTCTCCCCGGAGGCCGAGGCCCTGATCGTGGCCGTGGCCGCGGCCAACCGCCGCACGGCCGTGGTCCTCTACGGCGGGAGTGCCTTCGTCACCGAGCGCTGGCGGCACCGGGTGGGGGCGCTGGTGGTGGCGTGGTACCCGGGGATGGAGGGGGGCCGGGCGCTGGCCGATGTGCTCTTCGGTGACCGGGTGCCCGGAGGGCGGCTCCCGTGCTCGTGGCCCAAGGCGGCGACCCAACTGCCGCCCTTCGCCCGGTTCACCCGCCGGATCACCTACGGTCCGCTCCACGGCTACCGGATGCACGAGGCGGAGCGCACCACGCCGGCCTACCCGTTCGGCTTCGGGCTGGGCTACACCACCGTCGACTGGGGGGTGCCCGAGGTGGTCGACGGGGGCCCGTCCGGACACACGGTGGTGCGGGTCGCCCTGCACAACACCGGGGACCGCCCCGGCGTCGAGGTGGTCCAGGGGTACGTGGGGCAGGCGTTGGGAACGGACCGGCGTCACCTGCGGACACTGCGGGCCTTCACCAAGGTCCGGTTGGCGCCCGGAGAGTCGGTCACGGTGCAGCTGTCGGTCCCGGTGGGCCCGGACGACCGCGGGGTGTGGGTGGGTTCGTCGTCGGCCGCCGCCGACCTCCGCCAGGTGGTCACCGGGTGAGCCCCGGGATGGCCGGTCCTACCCGGCCCCGGTGCGATCAGGGGTGAGCGCCCAGCGGCGGGCCTCCTCGTCGGCGGTCAGCCGGGTCACCTCCCGGACGAGGAGCTCGCGGTGGACGGCCACCGAGGCCGTCCGCTCGGGTGGGACCACGGCGGCCAGGTCGTCCAGGACGGCGATCAGGCGGCGGGTGACCTGGGGGTCGGTCGCGCCGTAGACACCGATCTCCCGGAGGGACAGGTCGAGCATCCGCTGCCAGGTGGGCACCACGGTGACCAGCCGGACCGTGTGGTCGGCGTCGACGACATAGGGCGTCGGGTCCGGCCGCCCGGCGATGGCGGCCAGGAGGTCGCCCAGGCGGTCGAGGGCCTGGTTGGCCGTGGTCGGGTCGTTCACCGCCGGGGACAGGGCCCGGGCCGCGATGTCCACCAGCTGGCGGACGCCGTACGCCGCGTCCTGGTAGAGGGTCCGGACGGGGGCCAGGTCGCAGCAGGCCAGCAGGTCACGGAGGCCGGGTGCGGTGCCGCCGTGGGCCTCGGCGACGGGCAGGCCGGTCGAGACGTAGGTCCCCACCCCGACGAGGAGCCGCAGGACGCAGCCGTGCTCCCGGGCCAGGTGCACCAGTCGGGCGGACTGGATACCGTCGAGGACCACGCCTCGGTGCTCGAACCGGATGACCGTCGGATCGTCGACCAGGGCCGGAGGTCCGGCCTCGACGGTGCGGTCGACGGAGGGGAAGGTCGTACCGATGGACCGGAGCGTCTCCCGGTGGATGCTGGAGATCACGTAGGTGACCCGCATGGACCGGACCGTCGAATGGACGAAGACGACGAAGACGAACACGCTGACCAGGACGAGCACGAACGACAGGCCCACCGCGGTGACCGGGACGTTGGGGCTCGTGCCCAGACGGGACAGCACGACCAGCGAGTACACGAAGGTGGCGATGAACGAGGTGAGGGCGGCCTTGGTCACCGGCTTGCGCACGAACATCCGCAGGACGCGGGGGGTGAACTGCGTGCTGGCCATCTGCAGGGCCACCAGGGTGATGGAGAACACCACGCCGGTGAAGGTGAGGATGGACGCGGCGATGGTGCCGAGCAGGGCCCGGGCGTCGTCGATGTTGGTCGAGAAGAGCCGGGTGTGCCCGAAGAACGATCCCACGTCGTCGACCAGCAGGATGGCCGCGACACTGGCCACCACGGTGGCCACGGCCGGCCACAACCAGAGCGATTCGCGTCGCCACTCGCGCCGGTGGTCCCTCCGGGAGCTGCCCGGGTCCGGTAGGCGGCCCCGCACGCCGGTCACAGGCGCTCACCCCACCCGTCGGGGTCGTCCGCCTCGAGACCGCCGATCTCGGCCGGGGTGACCCCGGTGAGACCGGCCCGGTTGAGCCGGCTGAGGCCCAGCATGGGCAGGAGGAGCACCGAGAGCATCCCGGCGGCCACCAGGGCGGCGGCGTTCTCCGGACGCATGCGACCGGCGGCCACCCCGAGGCCGGTGATGACCACGATGAGGGGCAGTCCGGTGGCCGAGAAGAGGGCGAGGGGGATCCGGTGGGCCCGGTCCAGGGCGGACCGGTAGAGGAGGAGGGCCGGTATCCCCCGCACCACCAGGAAGAGGACGAGGAACAGGGGGACCCGGAGGATGGCCGTGGGGCGGGACACGAGGGCGTGGAGGTCGAAGTTGGCCCCGCTCACGATGAAGAAGATGGGGATGAGGAAGCCGAAGCCGATGGCCTCGAGCTTCCCCTTGATGATCCGCCCGTCCTCCTCTCCGACGGTGAACAGGCGGATGACCACGCCGGCGGCGAAGGCTCCGAGGAGGACGTCGAGTCCCAGTTCGAAGGCCAGGTACACCAGGATGAAGACCAGGAGGAGCGAGACCCGCACGGGCAGCTGGGCGCTGGAGTTGAGGTGCCGACGCAGCAGGGCCACCAGCCGCGGAGGATGGGACCGGGCGGCCAGCAGGGCGCAACCGATGGCGACGGCTACGAAGACGACGAGCAGGATGCCGGTGACCACGGGGTCCTTGCGGGTCAACAGGACGGCGACCGCCACGATGGGCCCGAACTCGCCCGCCGTCCCGGCGGCCTGGACGTAGGCCCCGAAGGGGGTCGGGAGGACCCCGGAGTCCCGGAGCATGGGGAGGAGCGTGCCGATGGCCGTGGTGGTGAGGGCCAGCCCGACGACCACGGTGTCGAGGGCCAGTCCGGTCGAGACGAGGGCGAAGGCGAACCCCACGGCGATGCCCAGGGAGAGGAGCCACCCGAGCACACCCAGCTTCAGTGGACGACCCCGGATGCGCTGGAGGTCGAGCTCGTACCCGGCCAGGAACATGAGGAAGGCCAACCCGATGTCCGAGAGGCCCGTGACCACGTCGGTCGGGTGGATGAGCTTCAGGACGTACGGGCCGACGACGATGCCCATCGTCAGTTCGAGGACCACCTCGGGCACGTTGAAGCGCCGCAGTCGTTCGGCCAGGAGCGGAGCCACCACGGCGATCGCGGCGATCAGGACCAGCGACGGGATCGAGGACTCGATCACGACGGGCATCCGTCTCGATGACGGGCCGCCGTGACCGCTCCGGCGTGCACGCGGGAGGTCTGACCGTCGGGCGACGTACGCGGGCGGTCCATCGGGGAACGATACCAACCACGGTCCTGTCCGGAGCGGTTGGATGGAGGTGCCGTGGTACCGTCGTGTAGGTTTCGGCGTGCCGAAGTACTAGGGAGTCCGGAGGTCCCGTGTCGGAGCAGCCCCGGCACGGGTCGTCCCCCATCGACCGGGGAGGTCAACCGTGATGCGACGTACGACGCGTGCCGGCATGTTGTTGGTGCTGGTGGCCTTGGGATTGGCGGCCTGTAGTTCGAGCAGTTCGTCGTCGACCACGACGGCGGGCTCGTCGAGCGCCACCACCGCCACCTCGGGCGGGGGTGACGGGGTGCAGACGTTCCACGGCACCGCCGATCTGACCGGCACCAGCCCACTCTCGGGGACATGGACGGGCACGGGGACGTACGCCAAGTGCGACCAGTACGTGAAGACGACCGATGTGGTGTTCCAGACGCCCGGGGGCGGGAACGTCGGGTCGACGAATCTCGGGATCTCGGTGGCCATCCCCCCGTCCACCTACACGGGACCGGGAACCTACCAGTCGACGGATGGCATCATCACCATCGCATCGAGCACCGGCTACGACTTCTCGTCGTCGTCGCCCGGAAAGGTGACGATCAACCCGGACGGATCGGGCTCGATCGTGTTCACCGGTGCCCAGGACACCAACGCCGTCTCCGGTGCGGTGATCGGGACGGAGTCGGGGACGATTTCGTGGACGTGCAGCAACTGAACAACGCTCCGGGACGAGCGGACGACCGGTGTGGTCCCCCGGTGCGTCCGGTGCCGGTGGCCCGAATTCAGTGGAGGGGTCGCGACCGACCTACACTCTCTGGCGCCAGGTCCTGCCCTGTCCGGCCGCACCGACACGATCCCCGGCACGCCAGGTGAGCGGAAGGGGAGCGGTTCGGAGCCGAGGCCCGGGGGAGCAGGGCGGGCAGGTGCACCAGTAGGGGCTATAGCTCAGTCGGTTAGAGCGCAGCACTGATAATGCTGAGGTCGCAAGTTCGATTCTTGCTAGCCCCACCAAGTTCCTCATGGCCAGGCCGCTTTGCCTGGTCATCACCCGGGTCAGGAGTCGTTCCCATCGCGCGTCCGTCGCGCGCGAATTTCATGAGTCTCCGGCCGACCCGCCGGGCGGCAACCCGATCACCGGTCCCGGTGGCCTGGGCGTAGAGGCCGAGCGTCATCTGCGGACTGGCGTGTCCCAGACGGACCTGAGCTGTCTTGACGTCGACTCCCTCGGCCACCATCGCAGTCGCCGCCAGTCGACGGAGATCGTGGAACTTGAGGCTCCCAAAGCCTGCAGCGGTGCGCGCCGGCAGCCAGCTGCGGTCCCGGAAGTTGGAGTACTCAAGGTCCGAACCGTCGGGGCTGACGAATAGCCGGGCAGATGCGTCTGAAGCCGTCAGACCTCTCTGGACAACGTGTGCTGCGAGCATCGACACCAGGTCCTCGGGGACGGCCAGGGTTCGCCTTCCCGCCCGTGACTTCGGTGGGCCGTTCACCGCGGACCCGCCGGCGCCCCGGGTGATCTGTTCGGCCACCGTGAGCGTGGACCGGAGAAAGTCGACTCGGCCGATGCGCAGTCCGGCGCACTCCCCCCAACGGAGTCCGAGGACTGCCGCCACGTAGACCATAGGGGCGAGGTCGAGTCCGATGGACTTGGCGTGCCGTGCGAGTCCCTCGGCGTCGGGGAGGGGCCGATCGAAGTGCTCGACGACCGGAAGCTTGATCGCCCGGCACGGTGATCGACCGATCATGTCGATGGCAACGGCGTGACTGTGCACGGCGCGCAGCACGGCGTAGTGACGTCGTACGGTCGCCGGTGCGTACTTCTGCGCCCAGGCATTGACGAGACGCTGGACGTCCCTCGGAGAGATCGCTCCGATGGCATGGCGACCAAGCACAGGAATCAGGTGAACGTTCACCACGGAGGCGTCTCGTGCGATCGAACCGGTACGCTTCGCCGGGTTGCCATGGAGCCACTCTTCAGCGACCTCGGCGAACCGCGTATCAGCGGCCCGGATATCGAACCACGTACCTCGGTTGCGGTCGGTGCGTTGGCCTGTTTCGTAGGCCTCTGCTTCCCGTTTGGTCCGAAACGTACGGTTGTAGACCCGGCCGGCCGGGTCCCGGAGGCGGACGTCGTAACGGGCGTCTCCCGTTGTCGTCGTGCGTCGGACGATGCTCATCAGTTAGGACCTCTCGAGAAACCTGCAGCATTCTTCGGCGGTGTGGCCCTCGGCACGGCAACCGAGGACATTCCCGCGAGGCACAGCACGTCGTCGTAACAACGGTGTCTGCCGCTCGTGACATCGGACCGATTGCGTTACGAGCGAGTTCGCGAAGGTTGTGAGCTCATCCCGGTGAACTCGACGGAAGCGTCCGATGTTCACCGACGGCAGCTGCCCGGACGAGAGCAGCCCATACAACGTCGTCCGACCGACACCGAGGAGTTCGGCAGCCTGCTCGGGAGTGAGCAGTAGCTGCTCGCCAATTTTGGTCATGGTTCCTCCGCTCGTTCGTCGGGGAGGCGATTTGCTCCCTACATACAAATGGGGATTCTCGGAACCCTGTTTTGGACAACGTGCTGGTCAGAAGTGGTGTGCTCGTAGGACCCGGTGCCAGTCAGACCTGGCCGATCACATCCGTTCGATCGGTGGTTCAGCCGGAGTGTCGACCGGCGTCGAGGTGGTCGTTTCGGAGCTCCATCGGGCTCAGGTCAACGTCATTCCGGCACAGTTCTCCGGCAAGGCGTC
>Ga0182012_10000769_pt1 | contig 35026 bp, 34 predicted proteins | sample 612S2SmetaG_FD_120486 | JGI IMG/M metagenome (GOLD analysis project Ga0182012, IMG submission 120486) | Permafrost microbial communities from Stordalen Mire, Sweden - 612S2S metaG | ecosystem: Environmental > Terrestrial > Soil > Wetlands > Permafrost | place: Sweden: Stordalen | collected...
GTCTTCGCCGTTGCTCTCTCGACAGCCGGATGCAGCGTGCAGACAAAGGGCAAAGGTGACGACGCAGACGTGAAGATTGAAACCCCTTTCGGCGGCATGAAGGTGAAGACCAATGACGCCGTCTCACCCGCCGAGATTGGACTCGCAGCCTACCCCGGCGCAACCCTGGTCAAGAAAGACAATGACAACGGCTCTGCCGATGTCGACATGAACTTCGGACGCTTCCATCTCCGCGTCAAGGCCGCCAGCTATCGCACCCCTGACTCGCCCGACAAAGTGAAGGCCTACTATCGCAAGGAACTCGCCCGCTATGGCGATGTGATCGAATGCAAAGACAACACTGCCATCGGCAAGCCCACCAAAACCAGCGAAGGCCTCGGCTGCAACGACCGCGACGAGCACGCCCACATCAGCAACATAACGGATAAAACAGATGTCAAGCTGCGGGCGGGCGGCAAAGTCCATCAACACATCGTCGCCATTGAGAAAGAATCCGACGGCACAAAGTTTGGACTGGTAGCGCTAGACCTGCCAAAGGATGAAAAAGAACGAGAGAGCAACTAAGCCGGACCGCGTTGCTGACTCCTTCCGATCCAGCTTCCTCGACCGAAGAGCTCGTGGCTCGCGATTGGGATAGGCTGCAGGTGTCTTCGACACATCACCCGGCGTGAAAAGTGCTGAGCTACTTGGCCTCCCTTGAATGTTGTGACCTAAAATCGGCCATGCTGGCCTGTCGGCAAGAACCAGCTGAAATCACTTTTATAATTAAGTCATTTACCGTAATATCGTAATCCCTCCCCCAAATGGGCTCACTGAAAGGACCACAATGAAGGTCTGCCTCCGTTTCGGCGTTCTCACCTCTCTAGCCTTGCTCATCGCCCTCGGACTCGCGAGCTGCGGTAGCTCCAATTCGAACGTCACCTCCGGCACCCCGGTTGTTGCATCCTTCGCCTACCTGCTGGATAACAGCTTCGTCGCTTCCGACCCTCTGAGTCACACTCATTCAGTCTCGTCCCACCGGCACACAGGAAGCCCGCTACGCACTCACACACCCCGTGAGCTCGCCCCAACCTCCACTGGCGTTGACATTGGGGCGGGCACCGTAGATATACATATTCATGACACCACCACCGGCGTTGACACCCAACTCACCGGCAACGGAACCACGCTCAATCAGAGTTATGCGTTCTCCAATGTCCAACTCTCGAACGATGGTACAAAGTTGGTCTTCTCCGCCGCAAACACTGAGGGCTACGTCCAAATTTATCTTGCCGACTCCAAACTCCAAACCATCACCCAACTCACCGGACTCGTGTCCCCGGACGTAACCGCAGAGCACTACGATGCAGCGCTGTCTGCCGACGGCACTACAGTCGCCTTCGACGACGGTGCTGGGAATCTCTGGACCATGCCCGCAGCCGGTGAACCCAAACCAAGGTTTCTCTCCCGAGCAACTGGGGCCGCGGCGAGTATCCCGCCTTCACGCCAGACGGCAAGAGCCTCGTGTTCGAAGGTAAATCGAACCAGAGTAACGCGAACGTGATCTACAGCGTCGTCATCCCTACTGGCGCCTCTACCAGCACTCCTCTACAACTCACCACGGGAACCGCTGATTGGGATCCGGCGGTTTCTTCAGATGGCACCCACATCGCATTCGCGCGCAATCAGCAAATTTACGGCACCGAAAATGTCGCTGTCGTCGGCATCGCCGGTGAGTCACCGTCGAGTCCCGCAACTATCTTGACCGCCGACAACGAGAGCTGGGGGCCCATGTACCTCGGAAGCAAGATTCTCTATCTCAGCTGGAGGGCCGAGATCATCTTTGACAATATCTATCTGATGAACGGTGACGGCTCCAACGTGACCCGCATCACCAACACACCCTATGAAACCTGCTTCAACTTGTGGGAATTTCAACAATAATTTCCGTAGAACGGAACCGTTCCTAGGGGGCGCCTGCTGCCAGAGCGTCCCCAACCTTTTCTCTTAACCAAACAAGCCCAAAACCGAGGCGTGGCCATGCAGTTCCGCGCGCAGCGCATGAACCCTTCTCGTCCACGCCACGGCCAGCACGCACGCAATGCTGATCAGTCCTCCACTCAGCCCAAACCAAAGTCCGCGCACTCCCCAGCCTCGCCCAAAGCAGAGCCACGCGCCCAACGGAAGCCCCACCAGCCACCAGCCGATCAAGTCCGCAATCATCGCGATCCGCGTGTTGCCGGAACCCCTAAGCGCCCCAATCGCCGTCACCTGCACGCCGTCAAAAAACTGGAAGACCGCCGCAATCGCCAGCAGCGATACCCCCACCTTCGCGACCTCCGGGTCATAGGTGAAGATGTGCACAATCTGCAGCGGCCACGTCCACAGCACCACGGCTGAGCAGCTCATGAAAGCCGCACTCAGCGCCACTCCGCTCCAGCCGCTCACGTTGGCCGCCTCGGCGTCGCGACGTCCAATCGCGTTTCCTACCCGCACGCTCGTCGCCTGCGCCACGCCCAGCGGAACCATGAACGTAAGTGACGCCATGATCAGCGCAATCTGGTGTCCGGAAACAGCCACCGCGCCCAGCCTGCCCGCCACCAGCGTGCTCGCCGAAAACACGCCAACCTCCAATGCAATCTGCGCCGCCGCCGGAGCGCCCATCCGCACAATTTTCACAATGCGTTCGGAGTAGAACTGACGCGCGTAGCTCATCAAGTGCCAGTGCTCGCTCCGTCCGCGCCACGCCATGTACGCCAGCAGCACGCACATCATGTAGCACCGGGAGAGTGTGGTCGAAAGCCCTGACCCGGTCGCGCCCAGCCTGGGCAGCCCGAAGTGTCCGTAGATCAGCGCGTAGTTCCCTGCAAAGTTGATGAGGTTCGCGGAAATCATGGCAAACGCCACTATCCGCACCCGGTGTGTTCCCTGCAAAAAAACGCGCATCGCCACAAAGCACATCAGCGCCGGGAGCCCGCAGGCCATCGCATAGAGAAACGGAATCGTCTGCCGCACAATTTCCGGCGCAATGCCAATCGCAGGCAGCAGCCTTCCGCTCGCCGCTACCGCCAGCGCGCAAAGCACGCCCAGGGGCAACGCCAATTGCCCGCCTGCCCAGAGCGTGCGGAAACACTCTTCCATCCGGCCTGCGCCAAAATTGCGAGACACCAGTGCGTCCGAGCCCAGCAGCAATCCCTCGCACACAATGGCAAAGGCCACGAACACCGCCGACCCCAAACTGACCGCTGCCAGCGCCGTCGGCCCCACTCGGCCAATCATCGCAATGTCCACAAAGTTCATGGACATCCACCCCAACTCGCCCGCCACAATCGGCACGGCCAGGCGCAGCAGGGGACGCATTTCGCGGCGGATTTTCTCGAACGAAACCAATTCTGTATCCGATCTTTCAGCACAGCAAAAGGCCCCCGCCGCGGCGGAGGCCTACACTTGTCCCAGCTTCGCGCTCATGCGCCAGTGGCGGGATAAAGCGCGCTTAACCCTTGGTAACTTTGCCGGCGCGGAGGCAGCCCGAGCAAACACGAACTTTCTTCGTGTTCGTGGTGCCTTCAACCTTCGCCTTCACTGGATGCAGGTTCACGTTCCAGCGGCGGCGGGTCTTGTTGTTTGCGTGCGAAACGTTGTTGCCGAACTGCGGACCTTTGCCGCAGCATGAACAAACCTGTGCCATAACTAACTCCAAAATGTTGGAACCGCTTGGGCTTTCGAGCGCCACCAGAAGGCAGCCAGGGTGCAACGGAAAGTCGCTACCCGGAAAAGAAACGCGCGGAACCTGAAATGAACAAAAGAGGCTGGTCGCCAAAACATGATTCTACACTGTGCCTGTGGATTTCAGCAACCCGCAGCCGACAAACCATCCCTGCCAACCCTGCATACATAGACTAAACTATTTCCTATGAGCACATCGCAGCCCGCCTCCATCAAGGTTCACAAGACCAGCGGCAGCACCATGGACATTGTCTGGAAAGACGGCCACCAGGCCACTTACACCTTCACCTACCTGCGCGATGCCTGCCCCTGCGCGCTCTGCAACGAGGAGCGTGAAAAGCAGCGCCGCCAGCCCGATCAACCCTCCGTTAAGCCCGACGCCCCGGGATCGCTGCCCATGTTCAAACCGCAGCTTCGCCCCACTGAAGTCGCCCCAGTCGGCAACTACGCCATCCGTTTCAGTTGGAATGACGGACACCAGCACGGCATCTACTCGTGGGATTACCTGCGCACCTGGTGTCCCTGCGCCGAGTGCCATGCCACCCGCCACGCCGCCGACGATCTCAACCACGACATCACCCACCACCCACCGCGCGTGCAGTAGTCAGGCCTGCACGCCCTGTGCTTCGTGCCGAGTTCGTTCGCATGTGGAGAACTCAGGAAACAAGCGCGACAACTCTCTCATCAGGAACGCGCTCACAAAGACAAACAGGATTATTTTCGACGCCATGGTGAGCAGCAGGCCGATCGGTCTGCCGAGCAGTTTCATGCAAATGTCCAGATTGGAAGAAACAATCACCTGTGACAGCACAAAGCGTCTCACCCACTTGTCGCTCAAGTGGGCCATATACGGAATGCACAAAATGACAAATATCAGCCGATAGTCATAGTTGCTTGAGAAAAGAAATGTCCCTGCGTAGACCCCTGCTCCTGTCAGGAACAGCCTGACTTCCCATTCTTCTGGATTCTCCATCTCACAATACCTTTTCAGCGCCTTCGACGCGGACAATGTGCCCGCCAGAATCAGCAGCAGTGCTCCAATCATCAGCGGACTCACACTAATCCGCGTGATTGTCTGAATCGCAATTGCAATACTCGGAGTGCCATAAAATCCTGCTGCTCCCACCGGCGTAACGCTCTTCACGCCAAGCACGTCCCTGAAGTTCAGCGCCAGCAGAATGATCGATGCGAAGACGAGAACGCCGAATACCAGCCTGTTTTTGAGAAGGGAAATCGATGCGAAAAGCGGATAAATCTTCAGCGCTGTCCCAGCCAGAATCGCGATACCTGCAAACCACAGCACCGGGCACATCGCGGCCACATACAGCAGCGCGAACACCACAAGATCATTGTTTCCTCGTTCCAAAGCCAGCAAACTCGCGCTCGAGAAAAACGCCGCCAGAACCCAGAACGAAGCCGTCTTCCTGAGCAGGTCACACACGCAGACCAGGTAGGCCACGGCATAGCAGGAGACGAACCAGAGATAGTTGTTCTCATTTGCAAGATGAAACACTCGCGCGAGCTTCACCCAGACCATGGGATAGTTCATGGCTCGTCCCCATGGGTCGCCAGGGTTCAACACCCGCGGATCAAACCCCTGCGCAAGGGAGATCAATGCACCCTGCACCGTCCTCAGGTCCGCAAATGGCGGATTCAACGCCACCACTCGAAACCATGCCCACGTTCTAGTCCACCCGCACAGGAAAAATCCCGCCAGCGCCAATGCAATCCCGGCAAAGAACAGCAGCATGATTACGATTCGAGCATTTCTTCGCATTCTTTCCATCTACTTGGATTCTAATTGGCTCGGTGTTCCTGCCCCTGATACAGACGCACGGCTCCGCAAACCTGATACTCTTTTCTTAGACCTCCGGTCGCAATTTCTCCCATGGACTTTTTGTCAAAGCTCAATCCGCAGCAGCGCGAAGCGGTGGAAACCGTGCGCGGACCCGTGCTCATCCTGGCCGGTGCCGGATCGGGCAAAACCCGTGTCATCACCTATCGCATCGCCTACCTGGTGGACCACGAAAACGTCCCGGCCGACCGCATTCTGGCCGTCACCTTCACCAACAAGGCCGCGTCAGAAATGGCCGAGCGCGTTCAGAAACTCATCGGCCAGCACTCGCTTGCCAAGCCGCTCATCAGCACCTTCCACTCGTTCTGCGTGCGCATGTTGCGGCGAGACATTGAAGCCCTCCGCGTCAACGGCAAGGGCTACACTCGCGACTTCGTCATCTACGATGAAGGTGATCAGCAGCAAGTCGTAAAATCGGCCATCAAGCGCCTCGGTCTCGACGACAAAAAGCTCACGCCGCGCAGCGTTCTCGGCCTCATCTCTTCGGCCAAGAACCACATGCAAGATCCGCAGGAGATGTACCTCAACTCCGCCGATCCCAAAATGGAGCGCATCGCCCACATCTACAAAATTTACAAAGACGAGTTGCTCAAGGCCAACGCTCTCGACTTCGACGACCTCCTGCTCGAAAGTGTTCGCCTCCTAAAGGGCGACGCCACCACGCGCGAAAAACTTCAGCGCCGCTACCAGTACATGCTCGTCGACGAGTATCAGGACACCAATCGTCCGCAGTACGAAATCATGCTCGCCCTCGCCGGAGCCCATCAGAACCTCTGTGCCGTCGGCGATGAGGATCAGTCCATCTACTCCTGGCGTGGTGCGGACATCAACAACATCCTCGACTTCGAAAAGAATTTTCCCGCGGCCAAAATCATCCGCCTGGAACAGAACTATCGTTCCACTCAGCCCATCCTGCAGGCGGCGTCCGCCGTGGTCGCCAACAACATTCAGCGCAAGGGAAAGAATCTGTGGACGGCTCGCGAGGGCGGCACAAAGATCGGTTTCTACGACGCGCCCGACGGTGAAAACGAAGCGCTCTTCGCCGCCGACTTCATCTCCAAATGGGCCCGCGAACGTGCTCGCGAAGGACTCGAAAACAAGTCCGCCATCCTCTATCGCACCAACTCGCAATCGCGCCTCTTGGAGGAGGCCTTGCGCCGCTACAGCCTGAACTACAACGTCGTCGGAGGCTTCAGCTTTTACGAGCGCGCCGAGATCAAGGACATGATCTCCTACCTCAAGCTCATCCTGAATCCCAATGACTCCGTTGCCCTCATGCGCGTCGTCAACACTCCGGTCCGCGGCATCGGACGCACCACCATGGAAACCGTCGAGCGCGTCGCCCTTGAAACCAATCTCCCGCTCTGGGGAGCCCTGCAGCAAGTCGTCGAGCAGCGTCTTCTCCCCGCTCGCGCCTGCGCCGCCCTCGCCGCATTTCGCGATCTCATCCAGGACGCCCGCGCCATGCTCACCGGCGAATTCGCCCAGCGCATGGAAGCCACCGCCACCGCTCCAGATCTCCCGGCTCCTGTAAGACGAGCAGTCCTGCGCGGAGGCAACATCTCACCCTTCGGCCCTCCACCGCTCGCCCCCGCCGATACTGATCGGGTGGCCCATTCAAGCCCAGCTTCCGGGCTTGAGTGGGGTACAGCGCCCTCTACTCCGGGGGAAGTTGAACGAGGTGCCCAACATGGCTTCGACTTCGGCGATGCCTTCGAAGCAACGCCCGTCGATAATCTCACTCAGGACGCGAGCAGCGCGGCTCCCATCGATGACAGCTTCGACCCTAGCGCCTTCCTCCGTGAGGCAGGGCGCGCGCCAGAAGCCGACGCGACTGCGTTCTCGCCTGACGAGCTCGAAGCTTCGCCCGAGGACGCAACCGCCTTCTCGCCCGAGTCGATCGAGACCGCGCCGGATTCGAGCGAACCCACCGAATCTGCGGAGAGCGCTCCCGCCGAGCCCGAGCAAAAAGTTTCCACCGCCGAGCTGCTCAAGTTCCTCATCGACCGCACCAAGTACATGCAGCTCCTCGAGGCCGAAGATTCACCAGACGCGCAGGCACGCATTGAGAACCTTCGCGAACTCGTCAACGCCGCCATGGACTCCCGCGACCGTGGCGAAACCATCAGCGACTTCCTCGACCACGCCGCCCTCGTCAGCGACGTCGATCAGTTCGACGATGCGCAGCAAATCACGCTGATGACGCTTCACGCCGCCAAGGGCTTGGAGTTTCCTCTAGTATTTCTCGTCGGCATGGAGGAAGGTCTCTTCCCACACTCACGCACTCTGCTTGTGCCCTCTGAGATCGAAGAGGAGCGTCGTCTCTGTTACGTCGGCATGACCCGCGCCATGGACACCCTCATTCTCAGCCGCGCCCGCATGCGCCGCCGCTATGCCACCGATTCCGCCGAGCCATCCACTCCCTCGCGCTTCCTCGAAGAGATTCCCATCGAGCTGCTCGAAGACGCTGGCTCACCCGGCAAAATCAAGGGTTCCACCCCGCGTTTTCAGGAGTACGGCGAAACTCACTACGATTACGAGAACGAAGATCAGTCCGCCGCAACCCGAGTCTGGGACAACGGACGCCCGCACGCAAAGAGCGCGCCAAAGACCACCTACACGGGACAGGCCTACAACTCCATTGACAACATTGCCGAATTTTTCACCTCGCGCGGAAAGAAGTTTTCCCGCCCTGAGATGAACCTCGACAAGCCCTCCGGTGGCCGTGGATTGCGCAAGGGAGACCGCGTTCGTCACCCGAAATATGGTGAAGGAGTGGTCTATCATCGCGAAGGCGATGGGGAAGATGCCAAGATTACGGTACAATTTCAAGGTCACGGTCTGAAAAAGCTTGTCGAGAAGTACGCCCAGCTCGTAAAGGCCTAGCCGTGCGCTAGCTGGAGCTACGGACCATACCGCGCCTAACGCGCAGATTTCATTTAAAGGAAAACGAGAACATGCCCAACACCTCCGCTCTACCCAAGGAAGAACGCAAGGCCAAGAAGCGCGCAGCGCGCAAGAAGGCCGCACCCAAAGCCGCCCGCACCCACGAACGCGGAGCCGCAAAGCAGAAGGTGAAGAAAGCGATTCGCGGAACCTCCAAGCGCTAGTCGTTTCGTCTTCAAGAGTTCTGAACAATCAGAACTCTCGGGTGCCCCACCTTCGCCGCGCGGCCTTTTGCGCGGATAAGGTGGGAAGCAACGCCCTTCATCCACCCCGCCGTTGCGTTTGCTTTTTATTTCTGCTTTTGTCGAACCGCAACCAGCGAAAATCATCGGTCACCTCCTGCGCCTGTAGCTTTCGCGTAGGTCGTGGCCGTTTTGCTTGTTATGATGTGACCCTGAGAATTCCACACACAATTCCACGGCTTTTATGGCGGGCCGGGATTCAGGAGAAATCCGCTGGCGAATCAACTTTTTGCCCGTAAGTCGATCGACAAGCTCATTTCGGACTCACAGGAACCAGGTCACCGCCTGCAGAAAACTCTCGGCCCCTGGTCGCTCACTGCTCTGGGAATCGGCGCCATCATCGGTTCCGGCATCTTCGTCCTCACCGGCACGGCCGCTGCGGGCGAGCACTTCGAAGTGCCCTCCATCCTCCACGCGCAAGTCATGGACATTCTCTGGAACCTCGTTCGCCACGGCAATCTACAAGGCGCGCTCATGCATGGCCGTCCCGCCGCCGGACCCGCCATTGCCATCTCGTTCATTCTCGTAGCCATCTGTTGCTCGTTCGCGGGCCTCTGCTACGCCGAACTTGCTTCCATGATCCCCATCGCCGGCTCGGCCTACACCTACAGCTACGCCACACTTGGCGAAATCTTTGCCTGGATCATCGGATGGGATCTCATCCTCGAATACGCCGTCAGCAACGTAGCCGTCTGCGTCAGCTTCGCCGGATACCTCAAAGCCCAACTCGCCCAATTCGCCGCGGACTTCGGCTGGTCCTGGCTCATACTGCCAGATAAGTGGTCGTCCCCCGTCTGGTCAGAGGGCAAGTGGACCGGCGCATACTTCAATGTCCCCGCCTTCCTCGTGGTCATGATCCTAAGCTGGCTACTCGTGCGTGGTATCCGCGAATCCGCCAAGGTTAACAACGCCATGGTCGCCGTGAAAATCGCCGCCATCGGACTCTTCCTCGTAGTCGGCGGCAGCCTCGTCCACAAAGCCAACTGGGTTCCCTTCGCACCCAGCGGGTTCAGCGGCGTACTCACCGGCGGAGCCATCGTCTTCTTCACCTACATCGGCTTCGACTCCGTCTCCACCGCCGCCGAAGAAGCCAAGAACCCGCAAAAGGACATCCCTTTCGGCATCATCGCCTCGCTCGTCGTCTGCACCGTCCTCTACGTCGGAGTGGCGCTCGTTCTGCTCGGCATGATGAAGTATTCCGTCTTCGGCTCCGGGCCGGCCTCAGAGGCTCCCGTAGCCTACGCCCTGCAACAGCTCGGAGCGCGCCCCATCTGGCGCTCAGTCATCATCATCGGCGCGCTCACCGGAATGTTGAGTTCTCTTCTGGTCTTCCAGTACGGACAAACGCGCATCTGGTTCGCCATGTCGCGAGACGGCCTTCTCCCCGCGTTCTTCTCGCGAGTGCATGTCAAGTTCAAGACGCCGCACTGGTCCACATGGATCGCAGGTCTCGCCGTAGGCCTTCCCAGCGGCCTCGTAGATATCGGCGATGCCGCCGACCTCTCCAACATTGGCACCCTCTTCGCCTTCGTCCTCGTCTCCTTCGGAGTAATCTTCCTGCGCCGCCGCCAACCCGAGCGCCCCCGTGGCTTCCGGGTCCCATGGGTTCCCTGGTTCCCCATCATCTCCATCCTCCTCTGCGGAGGCCTCATGGCGGGCCTGACGGTCATCACCTGGATTCGCTTCGTAGTCTGGTTAGCCCTCGGCCTGGTGATCTACATCGGCTTCAGCCGCCACCACAGCGAATTCGCCGAGTAGAAGCTCCGGTGGCCCAGAGTTGGAGATGTTCCAAATCTCACTCCGTCCGGGGTAGGACTGTCGTCCGCCACGGTGAATGTCCTGTGGGGTTCTTCAATCTCGCCATCGCTTATCTGCTGGTGTGCTGGGTTTGGAGTTTCGAACTACGCAGGACCCGGCACGTACTTCCTTTTGCGGCCGGCATCCTGATCATGTCCATCTTGGCTGCTCGCACCTTCGGTCGCTTTTACGGAGGTCTGTGAGTCGTTGCGAGGGAGCTCGCAACTCTGTCTTCCTTTACAATGGTTCTCAAGGCAACTCCAGAATGATCTCAAACCATAGCTATGTGCCAGTCAAAGTCCACGGACGAGCTTCGACCGTGCACAAAGCGTTCATTCGCCTTCTATCGACCCTCGCGCGCGAGAAAAATCTGAGTTCGTTAGCTCGGCATGCTGTTGTACTTTGGCGTACAGTTACCAACCTTCATACCCATCTGGATGCCCGTACTCTTCTCAAGCATCCGCTTTACGCTGAAGTCGCACAGAAGAACCCGAGATTTGTGTACAAATATCTCACCAGCGATTACCTTCTTCACGGTCTAACCGTAGGCGAACGTGCGATCTGCTTTCTGCATCACTACCGGCGACTATCTGAAATACTTCCCGAAAGCATTCTCCGCCAGGTCCTGTGGGATGAAGTTACATTGCATGAAATATTTGACGGCGAAAATTGCTTTGCAATAACCATGGGCTTGTCCGGGCCCAACGATAAAGAGGGTGAGATGTCTCTCAATTTGCGGGTCAATGGAGACGCCTCTTTTATTCTTTCCTTTACGATCGTTCCTGGCCGGGTTGTTCAGTCGAAGGCTGCTGAGGTCTTTTTAATTTCGCGCCTCCAGGGTGCGCCAGGACACTTTCGTCAAGTCAGACTCGCCACCAGGACTCTGCATGACGTTGCTCCTGACGCAATGCTTCTCGCCGCCTTGCAGGGCATGGCCATGAGTTATGGGATCAGCGAACTGGTGGCAGTGAACTCCACAAACCAGATTTACTACAGCGATGAGTTCGCGTCTCAATTCAAGGATGCCTATGACGATTTTTTCGCCGGTCTGGGGTTCAATCAAAATGCCGCAGGTTTGTATTTCAGTTCGATTCCGATTGTCGAAAAACCTCTCGAACGCATAAAGCCGGGACACAAGATCAGAACAAGGGAAAAGCGCGCATTCAAGAAGGAAATTATGTTGTCCTGTGCCGAATTCTTCGGGAAGAGAACCGTTTCACCAGGAAGCCTCAAGAAAAACGCCGGTGCAAAGCTACCTGGCTACCCGCCTGCAGGCGTGCCTTCGAGTCTCGTCATCAAGTAGAACCGCGTCGAATCTCTCAAGAGTGCTTCGGCGGGGATTGCCATCACACAAGGGGCATCTCCGTCTTCTACCGTGCGTCTAGATCCATTGCACACTGAGTGGCTTCCTCGAAGGTATCTTGCGATAAGCGTACTTACGTTCCCCGATCATAAGTCCGCCATTTACTACATACCCTTCAGGAACCGACAACGCCTCCCGAAGAGGAGCATGTACCCCAGCGACACGAGTCAGATAACCGGCCCAGCATACCCCCAGCCCACGAGACTCGGCGGCCAACTCAAGAAAGGTCAGAGCAATCGCGCAGTCCTGTTTTCCCCAGTCATAATCAGCGGGCGCGCAGGCTACCACCAGCGATGGCGCTCCACGCAATACAAAGTCATATCCGTTGTCCCAAAGTTCCAGCATCTCCGGCTTGAATCCCAAAATTCGCAGACCGTGAATCGTCTCTTCTGACAATGCATGTACTTTGGCGGAGTCATTCACAACAATCCAGTGCAGCTTCTGGGAGTTCGAAGCCGTCGGGGCCCGTCGAGCCACATCCAGCAAAGCCTCCAATGTGTCCTTGGATACAGGCCGGTTCTTGAATTCCCTTACCGATCGCCGGCTCATCAGAAAGCCGTCCATCACTTCCGGAGTCGGCACTTCTTTGGACACAGGAAGAAAATCTTCCTCTGGCAAGCCGCTATGAGTCAGGGCGTCGCAGGAACACACCGCAACGCAGTGACCGCAGAGAATGCACCTGCTCTCAGGGACTTCCTCAGGAAACCCGTCCTTACCGGCCACAAGGGTTCGGGGCGGGCAAACGTCTATGCAAGCCCCGTCCCTCTTACATAGATTCTTATCAACTACGATCTGGCTCACGGTCCGTATCCCCTATCACTATGGCTGTGTTACTGATGGCGCTATCAATATGGCCACACGATAATAATTCTAGACCGGAATTGCGGATGGTGTACCCCGACGGATGGCCCAGAGTTGGCTCTGTTCCAACTCTGGGATTACGCCAGCACTGTAGGGCTTAAATATTCTGCACAATCATTACCCAATCAGTCACCCTCCCACTTCTAACGATTAGTCACCCAGTAACTCTTGCCGCACATTTCTTGGAAAAAACGGCCAAAACTGCTCTTTCTTTCCGCCTCAAAACGTCACCAAAACGGTCGATTTTACGCCGAATTCACGCGAAAATCGCCCCGCTTCGCCCCGTGTCAAGCAAACTTTCTTCCGAATTCTCTCTAACCTGCTCATTGCAAGGAATATAGAGTTTGCCGCCAGGTGAGGGGATCGCCCCCGCAACTTGCTATCCTGAAAGTAGGAGCAAGCAGGCGCAGGAATTCACCCCCAGCATTCAGTGACATAACTCTTTTGTTTCCAAATTTTTGGCGGGAAATATAGGGGGGGGAGGGGGTATAGGCTTCCAACGCCCTCGCTAGCGCGACATTCTTGCGAGACTTTAGTAGTCGATTTTCGTTGCCTGCTGATTCCAATCCTGAAACGCTCGATTCACATCGACGTGCGGAACCTGAATCATCGCAATGCTTCTTTCCTCTCGTGGCAGCCGGAATTGCTCGTAGATGAACGCATCCGCAAATCCCGCAGCAGCCGCAATCTCGGCCGTCGCGGCATAGTAGATCTTCGAAACGTGAGCCCAATAAGCAGCAGCCAGACACATCGGACAAGGCTCGCAGCTCGTATAAAGCACGCATCCGTTCAGATGAAATTGCTGCTCATGCTTGCAGGCCGCGCGAATGGCAACAACTTCGGCGTGAGCCGTCGGATCGAATTCCTTCGTGACTGAGTTCGCGCCTTCTCCAATGACCTTTCCATCGCGAACCACCAGCGCGCCAAAAGGTCCGCCGCCGCGCTTCACGTTCTCGACCGCCAGCTCAATCGAGCGCCCAATCAGGCGCGAAGCGTCCGGCGAGTCGTTGTCAGCAGCGCTCAGTCCTTGCACAACCATGTCGAACCTTTCCTGCGAGAGAGTTACGGAGAGAAGCCCATTTTACCATCGCGGCAGCCGAGCTAATCAGCCTGTCGCGACATCAGGAGACTCAGCCGAGTAACTCTCTCCATCCGCATCGTCACCCTTCTTTGCATAGAATAAGTCCGTGACTTCCGACTTCATTCAACGCCTTCCCAAAGCCGAACTGCATCTCCACCTCGAAGGCTCTGTCGATCCGCTCACCCTCAGCCAGCTTAGCGAGAAGCACCACACGCCGTTTCCGTGGTCCAGCAATCGCTACAAGCCGCTGCCGGACTCGCACCGCACGCTCTCCGTCGATGAGGCCGCCGCGCTCTATAACTACACGGACTTCACCGGATTCCTCATGGCCTTCAAGGCAGTCACCGAGCGCCTGCGCGATCCCGAGGACTTCGAACTCATCACCTACCGCCTCGTCGAGAAGCTGGCCGCGCAAGGCTGCCTTCACGCCGAGGTATTCGTCAGCGTCGGCGTCATCTTCTGGCGCGGCCAGGAGTTCGACGCACTCTTCGAGGGCATGGAGCGCGGACGTCTTCGCGCCGAGAAGGACTTCGGCACCTCGCTCCTCTGGATCTTCGATGCCGTCCGCCACTTCGGCCCCGAGGAAGGTGAGAAGGTCCTTGCCAAAGCCATCCAGCTCCGCCGGCGCCAGCTTGGTGCGAGCGGCTCTGGAGCCAGTAGCGTCGTCGGCATCGGCATTGGCGGTGACGAGCGCATCGCCGGTCCCGAGCTCTTCGAGCACGTCTACGCCGCAGCCTCCAAGGCCGGACTCCGCCTCAGCGTCCACGCCGGTGAGACCGTCGGTCCAGCCTCCATCACCGGAGCCCTCGACGTCCTCAAGGCCGAGCGCCTCGGCCACGCCCTCCATGCCGCCGAAGACCCCGCCCTCGTCGCCCGCCTCGTCCGCGAGCAGGTCCCCCTTGAGCTCTGCATCACTTCCAACCTGCGCACAAGCTGTTGCCTATCGCTTGCCGACCATCCTTTGCGCGCCTACTTTGACGCCGGAGCCTTGGTCACGCTAAACACCGACGATCCGGAGATGTTCCAGACCACACTTGTGCACGAGTACCAAATAGCGCAAGATGCTTTTGGTTTCACCAACAACGAGCTGCGCCAGCTTGCCGCCAACTCCTTCCGCGCCTCATGGCTGCCCGAGGAGCGAAAGCGCGAGCTACTGAATCTTCTATGAGGAGTCGAAGCTCCCGACAATGACCAAGCCCTTGCACATTGGAATTGTTGCCTGCTCTGCCGAAGGTGCCGCACTCTGTTACCGCACCATCTGCGCCGAAGGGCCAGCGCTGCTTGGCCGTTACATGCATCCCGAAGTCTCGATGCACACCCACTGCCTCGGCGACTACATGAAGGCCATCGAACAGGACGACTGGAATGCCGTCGCCGAACTCATGCTCTGCTCCGCCCGCAAGCTCCAGCTCTGTGGTGCTGACTTCCTGATCGCGCCGGACAATACCATCCACCGCGCCTTTCCACAGGTGGTCGAAGCCTCGCCGCTTCCCTGGCTGCACATCGCCGAAGAGGTTGCCACGGCTGCCCGCGAGCACGGCTTCCACCGCCTCGCCATCACCGGCACCAGGTACACCATGGAGGGCCCCGTCTACCCCGAGGTCCTCGCCCGGTACGGCATCGAGTACCAGGTCCCCTCGCCCCTTGACCGCACTCGCATTAACCAGATCATTTTCGACGAGTTGGTCAATGGTATTTTTCGCTCTGATTCGCTTGGCGTCATCAGCGGAGCCATCAGCCGCATGAAGGCAGAAGGCTGCGATGCTGTGGTCCTCGGCTGCACCGAGCTGCCGTTGCTGATCGGCAATGAGAGTTCGCCGCTCCCAGTGCTGGACTCAACCCGCCTGCTCGCCCGCGCGGCCCTGCGCAAGGCGACCGAGGGATGCGCCAAGCCCTGAGCCAAGTTCGATCGTCTCAATCGCAAGCAACAGGGCTCCATCGTGGGAGCCCTGTTGCAAACATTCAGCCGCGATTACATCGATCCCAGACCGGCTCCAACCATCTTGAACAGAAGCACCAGGATGAACAGAGTGATGAAGGCTGTGCTTTTCTTCACCTTGCTCAACTGCGACACACCGACGGCGATCAGAAACAATTGCCAGATTGTGAACACGTCGAACGCGCCGAGCGTTCCTTTCAGAAAAGGCATACTTGGCGGGACGAAGTACCCGGGGTTGGTCGCCAACGGGTTCTTGATATCGAACCGTTCGGCGTCCACGAAGAACATCACAAGTATGATCAGCAAGCTATTCAGAATCGATGGCAGAAAGCTGTAGGCCGTCACGCCCATTAACTCATTGAAGCGCAACTTTGCTCCAAAACCGAAGTTGAAAACTCCCAGCAAAATTCCTGCGCTGATCACCAACGCAAGCAGTGTTGTTAGCGGAGCGGCATATCCCATCACGCGCGCACCTGTTTCCTGATACCGCGTTATTTTTGCGCGCTGATCTGCCGGCATCTTCTCCATCTTCTCAGCAGTTTTCGGGCTGGCTTGGATCTGCGTCTCGATCACCTGTCCCCATCCGATTTTCTTGTCCACCGTGAAGCAGAACGCGACGGACACGATGGAAACCAGCAGCCACGGCACCCACCAGCTTGCATTCCGGCGCAGGTCGGCCATGGTCTTCGATGGCGCTGTGTAGGTGTATAGCAGGCGCTGGCCTTCGCTCAGCGCGGGTACTGATTCGGCGGACGATGCAGGGGTGCTCATAGCTCTCCAAACATGAACTCAGCTTGCGGGCGATTGTAGCAAATTACCGGAGATGGCCATCATTTCTGCATCCATTTACTCGTTGCAACATCTATTTGAGAGTACGGCGTTCATACCGCCATTTACTCAAGGAGATTGAAAATGCCAAAGATTGCTATCGCTTATCATTCCGGCTACGGTCATACAGCCCGGATTGCCGCTCACATTGCGCAGGGTGCCGAGGCCTCCGGAGCTGAGGTTGAACTCGTGAAGGTCGATGCCATTGATGAAGCTGGCTGGCAAAAGCTGGACACCGCCGATGCCATCGTCTTCGGTTCTCCCACATACATGGGCGGCGCGAGTGCCCAGTTCAAGACCTTTGAAGATGTCACGGTCAGCCGCTGGATGAAGCGAGAGTGGGCAGGGAAGATTGCTGCCGGGTTCACCAACTCCGGCTCCCCTAGTGGCGACAAACTCTCCACCTTGATGCAGATGATGCTGTTTGCCCAGCAACATGGAATGCTCTGGCAGGGACTGAACTTGCTTCCTAACGAGCATCCGGTCGGCAATGATTTTGCCAGTAAAGAGGCGCTCAATCGCCTTGGCGGCTTTGCCGGACTTCTCACTCAGGCTAATAATGATGCACCGGAAAACACCTTCACACCAGGCGATCTGAAGACTGCTGAAATCTTTGGAGCCCAGATTGCAATTTTGGCCGCCAAACTCTCCGGTCAGTTGCTGGCCGCCGCCGTTTAATCGGATGGCTCACAGTGAAGGCGCGGCCTATGCGGTCGCGCCTTTTCGTGAGCTCTCCTACGACGAGTGATCGTGAATAATTCGCCAGCCATCATCAAACTTTCTGAGCACAACCGTAAACAGTCCGCGACGCTGGCTGCCATCCTTCATCGTGAGCTGCCATGTTCCGCGCACAAATGCCGCTTGGCCGCCAAGCATCTCTATCCGAAGATTGGCAAAGTTTAGCTTTCCCATCTCACGATCCTTGCCTAGGTAAGCTGCGCGGTAGCGTTGATAGGCCGCATCCCAGCCCGTCGATTCCTTATCGCCCGCAAAAAAAGTGAGTTCCGGCGAGTGCCAGTACCCCTGCATATAGCCCTTCAGGTCACCGCGATTCCACGCTGACACTTGCTCGGCCAGCTCTGCTCGTATAGCCAACTCAGGTGGGCTTACCGTCTCAGCTCCGGCCGCTGTCTGTGCGGCGGCAAGCGTCGTCCACAGCAGCAAGAAGACTCCAGCAACTCTGCCGGCCTTTTTCATATTTCCACCTCCGTGCCAAATCAGAACTGAGCACTGACAGCCCACAACAAAATGCCCGAGAAAGTTGCTTGTGAGTAGATCACAGCGTAGGCTCCCCAACAAGGTTACTTTCTCGGTCGAAGCTCTTATTTATAGCTCTGGAGATGATATGAATCTTAAGGTGTTTCAAGGCGCGCTGGATGCGCGTGTCTCTCGCCATGACCTACTCAGTCATCCCTTCTACAAAGCTTGGAGCGCAGGCAAGCTGACTCACGAACATTTACGTGCATATGCCACGGAATACTTTCATCATGTTGCCGCTTTCCCTACATTCCTGAGCGCCCTGCACTCGCGACTCGCGGATGGATCCCTGCGTCGCGCCGTATTGCGCAATCTGGCTGAGGAAGAGATTGAAGGCCGCGCGCATAGTGACATGTGGTTGGATTTTGCAGAGGGGGTCGGCGTTCGTTCTGAATTTGTGCGCCGCAGCCAGCCTTCTCCGTCGATGCGCCGTCTGATTGACCGTTTCTACTGCACTGCCTCCGAGGGGTCTCCCTCTGAGGTGCTTGCCGCTCTCTACGCCTACGAATCACAGGTACCCAGGATTAGCGGAGAGAAAGCCTGCGGCCTGTTGCGTCATTATGGAGCGGATGCCCGCACGTGCGGGTACTTTGCCCTGCACACCTATTCGGATGTTCGTCACTCTCAGGTCTGGCGCGATGAACTGCAGTCCCTTGTCTCACACAATCTAGCGCTTGCCACGCCTGCTCTGGACGCCGCCGAGCGCGCTGCCGAATGGCTCTGGCAGGCTCTGGATTGCAGCCAGGCACATCGCCTCTGCCGTCGGGAACTGACCGTTGCCTGAGGCCGCGGCTCGTGGCACAGTACCACTCTTGGACTTTCTCGCGCCCCGCCCAATACTTTCGCTTGCTGTCCGCTTCGCACTCCGATACAGTTTCGCCCTATGGCCAAACAGGTTCCAATCGGCGCCAAAGGTTCGGCAGAGGAACGTGTGCAGTACGAGCACACCCTGACCGCGCACAACCATCTACTCCCGCCCGTCTATTCAACACCGGATATGATCCGCCTGATGGAGACAGCTGGATTTCATGCCCTGCATCCATTTTGCGAGCCTGGCGAAATTTCCGTTGGTACATCGATTCAGGTCGATCACCGTCTGCCTGTCGGTATCAATGCGGTGGTCCATGCCACGGCCGAAGTAGCCGCAATCGAGGGGCGATTCTATAAAATCAAGGTGGCCGCTTTTGAGGGAAAGCGTGAGATCGGCTCCGGGGTCATTACCCGAGCAATCATTCGCGTCGATGACTTCCTGAAGAAGCACGACATTCCAAAACCCTGATTACTCCGAATCACAGGATTCGCTCACACTTCATTTTCAAGGAATCAGCTGATTGGTTACAGCTTTGAATTCCCGGAGCGTCAGTTGGACGCTCCGGGAATTGTTGTCTCCAGGGTTCGCTGTCATTTGGCGAATGCGGGTCTCGCGAGCGCACTGCCGCGAGATGTCTTTTACCGTCCGCCCAGCAACCGTGCCCGCAACTCCCCTGCGGTGATCTCCTGTATGCCGGTCAGCATGACGGGATCAATTGCTGAGTGGAATACGTAGGCCTGCATACCCGCGCGCTTGGCTCCTTCGACGTTCACCTTCTTGTCGTCCAGAAAGAGTGCCTCGTTCGGATGGCAGCCCAGTAGTCCGCAGCAGTGGAGGTAAATCTCCGGCTCTGGCTTCACCATCCCAATTTCGCAGGAGTATATCTGCACGTCGAATTCATCCAGCCACTTCAGCTTCTCGCGCATGGCCCGCAGCATCCGGCGCTCCATGTTGCTGAGAATCGCGGTCCGGAAGCCTGCCCTGTGTAAGTCGCGCGCCAGACTCAGAACCTCGGTGCTCTCGTTGGTCCACTGCGTATTGTCCTGGTCGATCAGTTCTTCGGCCTCGGCATCGCTCACATTCACACCGCAGTCCCGGCCAACGGCTTTCCAGTAGGCAGCGTTGTCCAAGGTACCGCGGTCCAACTCCTCGCGATGTCCCCAGTAAATTTCCTGAAACTCCTGCACTGGTTTTTGGAATCGCGTACTCACCTTCAGCCACTGCTCCTCAGTTGGAGGCAGTGAGAGAACTTTTCCATAATCGAATATGACGGCTTTCAAAGTGGACATACAGAAATCCTACACTTGGCGCAATCCTACGCGCCAACTCACTTCGAACCCTGTTGCAACTCTCTAAGGCGCGAGCGCTCCAAATCAGGGTTCCCACAATCATCCTTCCCTCTGCCTTACAATCAAGTCTCATGTCTTTTTCATTTCAGGTTGAAGCCACAAATGGGGCGGCGCGCGCGGGCCGCTTCTTTACCTCTCACGGAGAGGTCAAAACTCCTGTATTCATGCCCGTGGGTACGGTTGCCTCGGTAAAAGGTTTATCTCAGGAACTACTCGACCAGCTCGGCGTCGAGATTCTGCTCAACAACACCTACCATCTCTATCTCCGGCCTGGCGTGGAAACCGTACGCCAACTTGGTGGAGTGCAGAAGTTCATGGCCTGGAACAAGCCCATCCTCACCGATTCCGGTGGCTTCCAGGTCTTCAGCCTCAGCGAAATGCGTAAGCTCACCGAAGATGGCGTACAGTTCCGCTCACACATTGACGGCTCGCTGCACTTCTTTTCGCCGGAAACTTCGCTGGCTGCCGAAATCGGCCTCGGCGCAAACATCGTCATGGCCTTTGACGAGTGCACCGAGTTTCCCGCCGACTACGAACGCGCCCGCAAATCCATGGAGATGACGGCGCGCTGGGCCAAGCGCAGCAAAGATTATTTCGAAGCGCACAAACGCGAGGTTCCCTGGTTTGAAGAGAAGACTCGCCAGCACGGCTCCGAGCAGTCGCAGGCACTCTTCGGAATCGTGCAGGGCGGCATGTACCCCGACCTGCGCCGCGAATCCGCCGAGCGCACCGTCGAGATCGGTTTTCCGGGCCATGCCATCGGAGGTCTCTCCGTGGGCGAGCCTCGCGAAAAAACGTGGGAGATGGTCAGCGCCACGATACCTCTGCTCCCCGCCGACAAGCCGCGCTACGTCATGGGCGTTGGTACTCCGGAGGAGATTGTGGAGTATGTGCGCCTTGGCGTGGACATGATGGATTGCGTGATGCCCACCCGCGCTGCCCGCCACGGACTCCTTTTCACGAGCGAAGGTAAGTTGAACATCAAGAACGCTCGCTTCGCCCGCGACGAAGGTCCGATCGACCCCAATTGCCATTGCCCGGTCTGCGCCCGCTACTCGCGAGCATATCTGCGACACCTGTATTCCTCGCAGGAGATCCTCGCCCAGGTCCTCAACACGGTGCATAATCTCTCGCATTACCTTGACATCATGCGGCGGGTCCGAGAGACTATCATTTCAGGAGAATTTGCAGGCACCCGTTCAGCGGTTTAGGATGAGGTGTGTGCCATTGACGCGCGCCGGGCTTTGCTCGTTTTGCGCGGGTCATTGCGCTTTCGATGTGCTGGACTTCAAATTTGCGGTAATCTGAACTCCTAATACCAAGAAGACAGATACCAGAAGACAGATATCAGAAGAGACTTGGCAGTATGTGGGTTCCTTGCGTGCCCAAGGGTGTGTCCCGCGGTACGCCGACCCACTGTGGTCCAGGCAGTAAAAATTTCTACGCTGCAGTCTGCCAGTTTCTGGACGCAGACAAGCGGCGGGAGTCTCAAGAATGATTGCTCAATTCGCATTCCTCGTTTTTCAAGCGCCAGGTGGCGCGGGAATGACTTCTCTTTTGATGATGGTGGGAATTTTCGCCGTCTTCTATGTCCTACTCATCATGCCGCAGCAGAAACGGCAGAAGAAGTGGCAGGAGATGCTCGCTAACCTCAAGGCCGGTGACCGTGTCACCACTACCGGGGGCATGATCGGCATCATTCTCTCTATCAAGCAGGGCGAGGGCACTGACCCCGGAAGCATCATCCTCCGCGTCAACCCGGACAACCTGAAAATTGAAGTTGCACGTAGCGCTATCGCAGCGGTCACCGTTGACGATATCGTCAAGAAATCTTAGGCGGTCGCGGTTTCACATGAAGAATAACCTGCTCTGGAAGACAGTACTCATTCTCGCCATCTTGGTCGTGTTCGTCTGGGGAATTTTCCTCGGAACCGATCCACAGAAGAGCGTCGAAGCCATCAAGACGAACGGCCTCATTGCCGGCATTCAGCAGAACATCCATCTCGGATTGGATCTGCGCGGCGGCACGCACCTCATCCTTCAGGTGCAGGTCAATGACGCTGTCAACGCCGAAACCGATCAGACCGTTGAGCGGCTCAAGGATGCGCTGAAGAAGAAGAACGTTACCTTCGGCGATATCCTCAAGATCGATCCCGTCGCTGTCCCGGACAAGATCACTCTGCGTGGCGTTGATATTGGCGCGGCCGGCGATCTTCGCTCGGTCATTCAGGATCAGTTTGCCGAGTACGATCTCGTCTCCGGCGCTGACAACTCCTGGATTGTCTCGCTCAAGCCCGCCGTGCTGGAATCTATCAAGAAGCGCGCTGTCGAGCAGGCCATCGAAACCATCCGCAACCGAATTGATCAGCTCGGCGTCTCTGAGCCGGTGATTCAGGAACACGGCCTCGGAGATTATCAGATTCTGGTCCAGCTCCCCGGCGTCGATGATCCCGCCCGCGTTAAGGAAGTCATGCAGTCCACGGCGATGCTTGAAATTCGCCAGGGTCTGGATAATGGACGCCCCTACAACAGTGAGCAGGAAGTGCTCGCTGCACATGGTGGCATTCTTCCTTCGGACGCTGTCATCATCAAGGGCAAGACCATTGGCGGCAAGAGTGCCGGTAATGAGAACGGTGATGTGTTCTATCTCATTAGCCGTGTCTCGGCCGTGAGCGGTCGCGATCTGCGCTCCGCCGAAGCCGGACACGAAGAGAGTGGCCGTCCGGACGTGAGCTTCACCCTCACCCGCGATGGCGGCGACCGTTTCTACGCCTTCACCTCCGCCCATATTGGCGAACCGCTGGCTATTGTGCTGGACGGCAAGGTGCAGGAAATCGCCAACATCAAGGAAGCAATCCGCGACACCGGTCGCATCTCCGGCTCGTTCACCGACCAGCAGACCAAGGATCTTTCCATGATTCTGCGCTCCGGCGCTCTGCCAGCCTCTATCAAGTATCTTGAAGAGCGCACCGTCGGACCCTCGCTCGGAGCAGACTCGATTCATCAGGGTGTGCGCGCTGCAATTGTCGGCATGCTCGCCGTTATGATCTTCATGCTCATCTACTACCGCTTCGCCGGCATCAACGCCGACCTTGCGCTGGTTCTGAACCTGGTGATCCTGCTCGGCTTCCTTGGATTCTCGGGTGCCACGCTTACGCTGCCTGGAATCGCCGGTCTCATTCTCACCGTCGGTATGGGTGTTGACTCCAACGTGCTCATCTTCGAGCGTATTCGCGAAGAGTTGCGCGCCGGTAAAACGCCGCCCTCGGCTGTAGAGCAGGGCTTCGGGCATGCTTGGGTGACCATCGTCGATACCCACGTCACTACCATTGTTTCGGCGGCCATCCTGTTCCTCTTTGGAACCGGACCGGTCAAAGGTTTCGCCGTCACGCTGACTTTCGGTCTGTTGGCGAACCTGTTCACCGCCGTCTTCGTTTCGCGCACCATCTTCGAAAGCATCCTCAACCGTCATAAGCACGGTGAGGCACTCTCGATCTAGTTCCGTGGCGGAGTTTCCGGTTGGCCGGGACTCCGCCGCACAAGGTTCGATGTAAGCTTCCAGCCGCATTTGCGGAGTTCGAGAAATCTAGAGGAGCCCGCGCTTCTCGGGTAAAAGGCTTCTAAAGTGGAACTGTTCCGTAATACAAATATCGATTTCCTGGGCAAGAAGTGGTATTTTCTCGCCCTCTCGCTGATCTTCTCCGTTGCTGGCCTGAGTTCGATGCTTTTCTGGCATCACGTTCCCCTCGGTATCGACTTCCGTGGTGGCACCGTGGTGGACGTGAAGTTCACCCAATTGCCAAACGTCGATTCGATTCGCACCGAATTGGATCGCGCCGGTCTGAAGAACTTTACTCTACAGGCTGACACACGCCCTGGCGTCAATGAACTCCTTATCAAGCTCGACATTCGCGAGACCAGTGAACAGGCTCTCGATCAGGGTAAGGAAACCATTGTCAAGGCCTTGCAGGTTGGCGCCGAGCCCGGTAAAACCGATCTCAATAACATCGGTTACACCACCTTGCAGGATTACCTCCTGAAGGCCGACCCGCTCCACCTCGGAACCGACGCGGCCACCCAGTACGGCAAGATCGCTCGCTCGATCGTGGACTATCGCGACAAGACCCGCGGTGGCGTTCTCAATTCTATTGCCGACGTTTCCTCACTGGCGCCGCCAGCGGTGATGCAATCCCTTCAGCAGGATTTCTTCACCTCGAATTTCGGCGTGCGCAATGTTGATATCGTTGGCCCGCAGGTCGGAGCACAGCTCCGCAAGCAGGCGATTCTCGCAACCTTGTACTCGCTGCTCGGAATGCTGCTCTATCTTTGGTTCCGCTTCGAGCTGATCTACGGTGTCGCTGCTGTCGTAGCCTGCTTCCATGACACGTTGATCACCGTCGGCGCTTTCTCGCTGCTCAACACCGAAATCTCCCTCACGGTCATCGCCGCCATTCTCACCTTGGTCGGCTACTCGATGAACGACACCATCGTCGTCTTCGACCGTATCCGTGAGAACATCAAGCTGTTACGGAAAGACACTCTGACCGATATCGTCAACAAGAGCATCAATCAGACACTGAGCCGAACCGTCCTGACCTCCGGACTGACCTTCCTCACCGTTCTGGCTCTGTATGCCTTCGGCGGAGACGTACTGCACGGCTTCTCTCTCGCGCTCGTGATCGGCATCATAATTGGTACGTATTCCTCAATCTTTATCGCTGCTCCAATGCTGGTTGCCTATCAGCAGTGGCGCGGCAAGTCAGTTCCCGGAGCCCCTGCCCCTTCTGGAAACAGTGAAGGCCGTCGCTATAAGTCGCCTGCAAAGGCATAAGAATCAGTAACTTACAGCCCGGGAGTAGCAGGCGAACGCCGCTCGCTCCCGGAGCAGCGAAAGTTTGTTCCTTAACCGGGTCATCTTGTTGTGTAAGGGAGACCATCTATCTCTTAGATGATCAGGCAGTTCCTTTAACTTTTTTTCGGGCTCGCGCTCATTTACGGGAGCAAAAGCATCGCCCCCGGTGTCTAAGACAACTAGTAAGACGGAGAACTGGCTTATGTTTGAAGACAGCCTTCTGGAATCGGGCGGTAGAAACTCAAGACTGCATCGGCGCGGACCATGGGCGACCCTGCTATCGTTTGTGCTCCAGGCTATGCTGGTGGGCGTTCTCGTATTGATTCCCCTCATCTATACCGAAGCACTTCCCCGCCAGCAGTTAATGGGATACCTTGTGGCACCACCGCCGCCACCGCCGCCACCGCCGCCTCCGGCAGCAGCGCCGGCTGTTGTCAAAGTGGTAAAGGTGCAAACCGAGCTCGATAATGGGCAGCTCAAGGCGCCCACAGCGATCCCCAAGAAGATTCAGATGGTCAAGGAAGATGAGGCGCCGCCAAGCAGTGGTGGTGTCGTGGGTGGCGTCGTCGGCGGTGTTCCCGGAGGCCAGTCCGGTGGTGTGGTTGGCGGTGTGCTCGGCTCCATCATGAGCGCAGCTCCAACGGCTGCACCTAAGATCGCGACTCCTAAGCGCATCACCGTCTCCCAAGGTGTTACTGCGGGTATGCTCATCCGCAAGGTTGCGCCCACATATCCTCCGCTGGCCAAACAAGCTCGCATCCAGGGTTCAGTTGTGCTCCAGGCCGTTATCGGCAAGGACGGCACGATTCAAAACCTCAGGGCGGTTAGTGGTCATCCGATGTTGATCCCCAGTGCACTCGATGCCGTTCGCCAATGGAAGTACAAGCCGTACTTCCTGAATGGCGAGCCCGTCGAAGTTGACACGCAGGTCACGGTTAACTTTACTCTGGCTGGCGGCTAAACCTGCAAGCCAGCCGGACTCGGCAGGTCCTGTGTGGACTCTGGTTCACACACGCCGCTGCGGCTGGAAAATCTCGCGTCTGGCAGAGTCTCCGCAATCTGGAGCTCTGGTCCATTACAGGGCCAAACCGCAGCATTGGGCGGCCCCGGAAGTTCGAACCTAGGCCCGCGTAAGCCCTTTGGCTGCGCTCAACTAAGATTCAGAAATCTGTAAAGAGTTCTGAGGAGGAAAATCAACTCATGGTTCTCGCAAACATTGCAACGTTGGTTCTGTGCAACATGCACCAAGCCGCAGTCCTGCTCTTCCAGGAGCCAGAAGGTGGAATCGGCTGGGATCCGATCTCACTGTGGAAGCAGATGGGCTTCCTCGCCAAGATCGTCGTCATCGTTCTATTCCTCATGTCCGGTTGGTCGATCGGCATCATGATTGATCGCGCCCTTGCCTTTTCGGCAGCCCGCAGTCAGTCCCGCGCCTTTGCTCCGGCCGTTGCCGGCGCCCTGAAAGATGGCAAGATCGACGAAGCCATCAAGGTTGCCGATCGCAACAAGAAGAGCCATCTGGCGAAGGTTGTCGCCGCTGGTTTGCAGGAATTCAAGGCTCACGGTGAGTCCACCGAGCTGCCGGGCGAAGAACTCGAAGCCTCACGCCGCGCACTCGAGCGGGCCGAAGCCATCGTTCACGCCGAATTGAAGCGCGGACTTAGCGGTCTGGCCACCATCGGCTCCACTGCCCCATTCGTTGGCCTGTTCGGCACCGTCGTCGGCATTCTGAACGCCTTCAAGGGCATCTCGGGCGCCAAGGCAACCGGCCTCGCAGCCGTCGCCGGCGGCATCTCGGAAGCACTGGTTACCACCGCTATCGGCCTTTTTGTGGCGATTCCGGCTGTCTGGATGTTCAACTATTTCACTGGCCGCGTAGAAGCCTTTGATGTCGAGATGGACAACAGCTCGAGCGAATTGATCGATTATTTCTTGAAGCGTCGCAGCGCCCGCCGCTAAGTACCGGCGTTGGAGAAGGCAGGCAATGGCAAAAGCTGAAAGAAGAATGGCCAACGTCACCTCGGACATCAACGTGACCCCGATGGTCGACGTCATGCTCGTGCTGCTGATCATCTTCATGGTGATCACGCCCATGCTGCAAAAGGGCGTCAGCGTCAACATGGCGAAGACCGACAATCCGATCAAGATGCCCGAGGCTGATAAAGAGGATTCCCTGATCGTCGCCGTAATGCGCGACGGCAAAATCTACTTCAATTCCGACGTCGTCTCGGCTGAACAGTTGACCGACAAGGTGAAGGATAAACTCGCGAACAAAGCCGACAAACGCATCTTTGTCAAAGCCGACGCCGGCGCCAAGTATGGCGACGTCGTAGCCGTGGTCGATGACGTCCGCTCCGCTGGAGTGGATCAACTCGGCCTTTTGACCGAAGAGCGCAAGCAGGGTGCGCTCGAAGCACCGGCTTCGGCCAAGTAGGAGAAACACTATGGCAATGGCAATGGGTGGCGGGGGCGGTGGTCCTCAGGCAGTCATAAACGTTACTCCACTGATTGATGTGCTGTTGGTGCTGCTGATCATTTTCATGGTCATCACACCGCTCACTCCCAAGGGTTTGGACGCGCTGGTTCCTCAGCCGCCTAAGAATCCTCAAAAGCAGACCGACGTGAATGATCGCACGATCGTCGTGCAGGTACTCAAGGGCGGGGCCATCAAGATCAATCAGGATGACATCGCACTCGATAAACTCCAGGGCCGTCTAGAAGATATCTTCAAGACGCGCGCGGAAAAGGTTGCGTTCGTAAAGGGTGATGACGATCTCACTTTCTCCGACGTAGCCCAGGTAATTGACAAGGTTCACGCCGCTGGTGTGGACAAGGTGGGCCTCATCACGGCCAAGATCGAAGCCGGTCAGTAGGGCAGATCGCGAGAACCCGGGAGCGTCGCGCAAAAGGGCGCTCCCACCTCCTCACCGCTCCCGGTCAGTTGACGGGAGTCCGAAGCGCCTCAGCCGGAGTGCGATCGGTAGCCGAATACCCGGCTGTGAAGCTTCTCTTGAGACCTAGACCCCGGCCAAATAATTGGCAACGGAAGGTGACATCAAATGAACAGAATCGCACGCGTGCTGGCCGGTTTGTTCCTCGCTCTCGTCGTATTGGCGTCTGCCGGCTGCACCAAGCTCCAGGCTCGCGACCACCTGAATAAGGGTGTGCAATCCTACAAGAACGGCCGCTATGAAGAGGCCATTGAACATTTCAAGAGTGCCGTCAGTCTTGATCCCAGCCTTCTTAATGCGCGCATTTACCTCGCTACGGCCTACGCTCAGCAATACGTCCCCGGCGCTGAAACGGAAGAAAACAAGCGCTACGCGGCTCAGGCGATTGACGAGTACAAGAACGTTCTCTCCACCGATCCCTCCAACATTAACTCCGTCAAGGGAATCGCTTACCTCTACCTGCAGCAGAAGCAGTTTGATAACGCCAAGCAGTTCTACAATAAGGCCGTTCAGATCGATCCTAACGATCCTGAATCCTACTATTCCGTCGCATTCATCGACTGGACTGAGGCCTACAAGTTCCGCCAGGAAGAGCGTAATAAGCTCGGCATGAAGGCGACGGATCCGCTCAAGGACAAGAAAGTCTGCGATCTCGTCAAGACGCATAACGCACCTATGGTTGAAGAGGGCATCAGCCTGCTCAACAAGGCCCTGCAGCTTCGTCAGGACTATGACGATGCAATGGCCTATCTCAACCTGATGTACCGCGAGCGCGCCGATTACGAGTGCGACGCTCCGGACGCCCGCACTGCCGATCTCAAGACGGCCGACAACTGGGTGGACAAAAACCTTGCCACCAAGAAGGAAAAGGCCAATAAGCAGGGCCCCGGCGGAATTGTGCTCGACCAGCCCAAGGATCAGAAGTAAACCACACCATTATTTCCCAAACGGCCTCTCTTCGGAGAGGCCGTTTGCATTTCGCTCGAGCCCGTGAGAGCCCCCGTCCCTCAAAGGTCCATCCTCCCTTACGCCCCTTACGTAATAGTTGCCCACGCAAGTTTCGCGCTTTTCTGGCCGATTAGACCTATGTTGGAAGCAGTGTTCCCCCCAGAACTCTCAAATCAACATTGATAGCGCCCTTCCGGCGCAACAAAGCAAGGACTGTTCCATGCACACCGTTTCGAATTTTTCCAGGAATCCGCACATCTTCCGCCTTACCAGTGTCCTGTCGTTTGTGCTTTTGCTTGCCCTGCAGGCTGCCTATGCCGGAAGCGATACCCCTGTTCCCCCAAACACAAAGTCCAGTCATAGCAGTGAGCTTTCCACCCGTCCCTTCGCGCACTTCGCCGTGGGTGTAACCGCCGGAACCTTGGGCCCAGGCCTTGAACTCGTGACCACCATGTCGCGCCGTTCCAATCTCCGCGTGGATGGGCACTTTTTCAACTACTCGCAGACCTTCAGCCAGGATGGAATCAGCTACAACGCCAATCTCCGCCTTCGCGACTATCGCGCCAGCTACGACTTCTTCCCATTCGCTGGAGCCTTCCGCCTCAGCGCCGGTTTCGAAGCTTATAACCAGTTCAACGTGAACGCCGTCGCCACGGTCCCTGCCGGTCAAACCGTCACTCTTAATGAAGTGGACTACTACAGCAGCGCCTCTGATCCATTGCATGGTTCGGCCAGCGCCGCCTATCCCAACAAGTACGCTCCCACATTGACGATGGGCTTCGGCAATGCCATTCCGCGCAGCGGGCGCCACTGGGCCTTCCCTATCGAAATAGGCGCAGCCTTCACCGGAACGCCCTCGTTCAATCTGGCCATGGCCGGCAGCGCCTGCGCCACTCCAAATCCCGCCACTTGCATGCCTGTCAGTTCCGATCCCAGCTTCCAGGCGGACCTCGCCGCGCAGCGCAAGAAGGTCGTCAATGACATTGCGCCCCTCCGGGTCTACCCCATTCTCAGCATGGGGGCCACGTACCGCTTCTAAATCGGATCACGCAGTAGCTGTATTGTCCAGCCCCGCGCGGGCTCTTCCGGCCCGCATCCTGCAACTCTGGCCTCGCCCTTCTTGGTGGGGCCTTTCCTCACTCTGTGCCATCTTCTTGTTCCCCTTGCTCGATGTTTTTGATAACATCCACCATTCAATTCAGCTCGTTACCTAGAAGGAAGCGCGTCCTCATGTTCAAACGAATTTTGATCGCAAATCGCGGCGAAATCGCAGTGCGTGTAATCCGGGCCTGTCGCGAAATGGGCATCGAATCGGTCGCTGTTTATTCCGACGTCGATCGACGTGCCCTCCATGTTCGCAAAGCCGATTTTTGCGAGTACCTCGGTCCCGCGCAAGCCTCCGAGTCGTACCTCAACATTCCCAAGATTCTTGAGGCTGCCCGGCGCAGCGGTGCCGAAGCCATTCATCCCGGCTACGGATTTCTCTCCGAGAACGCAAAGTTCGCTCGTGCGTGCCGCGAAGCTGGGATCGTATTTATCGGTCCCTCGCCGGAGTCCATGGAGATGATGGGCTCCAAGACGCGCGCCCGCCAGAACATGAAGAAAGCAAATGTTCCCTTTGTCCCTGGGACAGACACCGGCCTGAAGAGTGCCGAGGAGGCATTGACCGTCGCGGAATCCATCGGCTACCCCGTCATGCTCAAGGCGTCTGCCGGGGGCGGCGGTAAGGGTATGCGCATGGTCTCCAGCGCGAAGGAACTCGCCAGTGCACTGGAAGCCACGCGCAGCGAGGCTCAGCGCTCCTTCGGTGACTCCGAGGTGTACATCGAGAAGTTCATCGAGAGCCCACGCCACGTCGAGATGCAGATATTCGGCGACACTCAGGGCAACGTCATCTATCTTGCCGAGCGCGAGTGCAGTGTGCAGCGCCGCCACCAGAAAGTGTTGGAGGAAGCACCCTGTTCCTTCGTCGATCCTGATATGCGCCGCCGCATGGGAGAAGTCGCCGTGCAGGTCGGTAAGGCAGCGAAATACGTCAACGCCGGAACGGTCGAGTTCCTCGTGGACGCCAAAAAGAATTTCTACTTCCTTGAAATGAACACCCGCTTGCAGGTTGAGCATCCCGTCACCGAGATGGTCACAGGAATCGATCTGGTGCAGCTCCAGTTGCGCGTCGCGGCTGGTGAGCCCCTGCCCCTCAAGCAGGAGGACATAATATTGCGCGGTCACGCCATTGAACTCCGCGTTTACGCCGAAGACCCGGACAATAGCTTCTTCCCCTCGCCTGGACGCATTACGCGTCTCATTTCGCCCTCTGGCCCCGGTCTTCGCCGTGATAGCGGAATGTATGAAGGCTGGGTTGTTCCGCTGGACTACGATCCGCTCCTCGCCAAGCTCATCGCTTACGGGGAGAACCGCACGCAGGTCATTAACCGCTTGCGCCGCGCCCTCTCCGAATACTTCATCGGAGGCATCAAGACCAACATCTCACTCTTCCGCCGCATCTTGCTTCATCCCGACTTTCAGGCAGGGCGCGTTGATACGGGCTTTCTCGACCGCCTCCTGAAGGAGCCCCCACCGAGCGACGCGCGCACAGAGCGCCGAGTTCCAATCGTTGCCTTGGCGGCAGCCATCTTTGCCCAGCAGCCCGCACCCGGCACGCAGCCCGCCCGCAATGCGGATGGATTGCACTCCGCCACGCCCCGAACCGCTGTCGCAATAGAAAATGGCGAAATCAAGCCCCGCGGATGGAAGACAGCCGCGCGCACCGAGGGGGTCCGATGAAATACGAAGTTCTGATCGATGGTCACCTGCACCAGATTGAGTTGGAGCGCGTCACCACAGGCTATGAGGCCACAGTTGATGGCGAGGCATTTGCCCTCGACGTTGCCATGACCGCGCGCGACGTCCTCTCGATCATCCACAATGGCCGCAACTACGAGGCCAAGCGTGAGTACTCTCTGCTCGGAGAGACCCACATCATTGTCGGTTCCGAGCGCTTCCTGGCCGAGGTGCGCGATCCACGCTCCCTGCGCAGCCGCCGAGCCGCTGCCGGACACGAAGCTGGTCCGGCCAAAATACTCGCTCCTATGCCGGGAAAAATCGTTCGCGTCATCGCCTCTGAAGGTGACGAGGTCGAAGCCGGGCAAGGCTTGGTCGTGGTTGAAGCCATGAAAATGCAGAACGAGATCAAGGCGACCAAGAACGGAAAGGTCACTAAGATCGCCGTCAAAGAGAACTCCGCAGTCAACGCCGGAGATCTCCTCTGCATTGTCGAATGACGTTTCTCTTGCTTTCAAAGTGTGGAATCGGCTCTTACTGTCCGCTCGTCTTCAATATCTGATCAGCCAGATAGTTTTCAACCGAGGCGCTGTTGTGCAGCGATTCGTAGTACGCACTCTTCAGCAACTGTTCTCTGCGGTCGCGTAATTGTTCACGGATTGCCTGCTGCACGCGCGGATCGTTCAGCTCGCGCTGGCCTGCGGGCTCCTTGGAAATCAGTTTGATGATGCGATATCCAAAGAGCTGGTGCGTGCCATTGTCTGCTGCCGGCAGCGGCGGAGTGAACTGTCCTGGCTTCAGTCGGCTGATCGCATCGTAGGCTTGCTTATCGCCCTGCAACGAGTTCTCAGGAACGAATCCCAGATCGCCGCCCGTTGCTGAGGTGTCAGGATCTTCGCTGTAATTCATCGCGATCGTGGCGAAATCCTCGCCGCTTTCCAGCCGGTTCTGCAGCATGGAAACTTTCTTCTTCGCCTCGCCCTCGTTCTGTGCCTTGTCGTTCTTCAGGTTGCGAACTTGCGGGCTCGGCTGCGTGGAAACCAGAATCTGCGCCAAATGATATTGCGGCACGATGAGGTTGAACTCCGACTTGTGCTGGTTGTAGTAGTTCGAAATGTCGCTGTCGCTGATGTTGATCTTCGACGTGATCTCTTTGTTCAGCACCTTCTCCACGGTAATCGAGCGGCGAAGATCACGTTTGAAGTCATCCAGCGTGATTCCACGCTCTTTCAGCCGTGCGTCGAACTCTTCCTTCGTGAACGGTGCGCGAATCTCACTCAGCTTGCTGTCCACTTCTTCGTCCGTGGCCAGCAAGCCCAGCTTTTCCGCCCGCTGCGCAAGAATTTCGTTCTCAATCAGCTCGCGCAAAATGCCTAGCCGCAGTGCCTGCGCCTGTTCATTTGACGTCGGAGGTTGTTTCTCAGTTTGAGTGCGGTAATATTTTTCGACTTCCGTACGCAATATTTTTCGTCCGTTTACGCGCGCCATCACGTCGCCGCCGCCCTGCTGGCGATTGCATCCCGCGCCTGCCAACAGACCGAGCGTGCAAATCAACAACGCCGTGCCCCATACCATCGTCTTGCGATTCAATCGAAACCCTCCAGCTCTGCAACTACCTGGCTATGTACGCTCCCCGCATCTGGCGCGGGGCCTTCACTTGCAAACTGCTTATGAACTCTATTGTCCAACGGTGCCAAGGCTCTTCAATTCTTTGTCCAGCACCAGCCGCAGTTCTTCCTCAGGGAGCGCACCGTCCAGCTTCATTCCATCGATGAAGACCGCCGGAGTCGCCTCAACGCCCACACTCTCGGCTTCTTTCACACTGGCCGTCAAGTCGCCCTTCGTGGCCTGCGTCTCCACGCATTGTTTCAGCACCGCTGCATCGGCGGAGTGCTTTTTTCCGATGTCAAACGTAATTTTGTCCAGTTCGGCAAGCTGACCTTGCAACGGACGCTGTTCCCCTTTGATCTGCTGCGGATTCGCGTGCACGTAGTCTGCGAAATCCCAGTAAGCTCCCTCGCTCTGCTTTGCCAGGCAGCCGGAATCCAGCGCCGCGCGCTCGGCCCAGGGATGAATCTCAAACAGCGGGTAATCCTTGTAGATCACTTTGATCCGGTCGCCGTAGCTCTTCAGCACATCGTTCAGCGTTTGGTGCATCTTTGAGCAGTACGGGCATTGGAAGTCGTCATACACTACCACCGTCAATTTGGCCTGCTTGTTGCCGCGCACAGGCCGCCCCGTCAGGTCGATCTTCGCCATCGTTTCCGCTTGCGGGTCGCGCGACAAATCCACTTTTGTCATGGAGATCAGCGTCTTATTGTCTTTGCTGATCAGCACCTGCTGCGTCTTGGACTGTCCCCGGAAGCTGGCTTTCACCGTCAGTTCATCGTAGCCGGCAAAGTCTCCGCTCTGCTTGCGCTCTCCTGTCGTGATCTCCACGAACGGGGGATAGCTGAACATCGAACGTACCTGTTTTTCAATCCTGCGGTTAAGCTCTGCGCCGCTCGGGCCCTGCGCCCGGCAACCGACAGCCAACAACAACACGCAAAGTAACAAACGGCGCATGCACCACTCCCAGATTCGCTTCGAGTTCCATTCCATAAGCCATTGAATTATCTCACGCGCCCACTTTCAGGGCACCTGATGTCCAGCGTATTGCGCCCAAATAGCAAGGCCGCCCAAAGGCGGCCAGAGTTGTGCAAAGTTGAAGCGCTCTACCGCAAACTCTCAACGCTCAACATCGCGTTCATGGAGCCTGAGCGGAACCCTTCCACATCCAGCGCCACGTACTTGAATCCGCACGCCTTGATCTCCGCACTCAGCCGCGCAAACATCTCCAGAGTCAGCGCGCGCTCCAACTCCTCGCGAGCAATCTCAATCCGCGCAACGTCCCCATGATGCCGCAACCGGAACTGACGGAAGCCCATCGCCCGCAGCGCGTCTTCGCCGCGTTCCACCTGCTCCAGCGCCTCGCGTGTCACCTTGCGCCCATACTCAATTCTCGAAGACAAGCATGCCGACGCCGGTTTGTCCCACACCCGCAGTCCAGCCTCAGCGGCCAGCGCGCGAATATCCGCCTTCGTCAGTCCAGCCTCCAGCAGCGGAGCCGCAACCCCATGTTGCCGTGCAGCTTTCTGCCCCGGACGCCAGTCACCCTGATCGTCCAGGTTCACCCCGTAGGCCACCGCAGCCCATCCCCGCTCGGTCGCAAACTGCTCCATCACACCAAACAGTTCATCCTTGCAGTGGAAGCAGCGCATCGAATCATTCCGCTGATAGTCCGCATTCTCCAACTCGTCCGTGCGCACAATCTCCAGCGGAATACCACACTCTTCGGCAAACGCCACTGCATCGCGCATCTGCGCTCGCGCCAGCGAAGGCGAATCCGCCAGCACCGCCAGCATCTTTCCACCCAGAACGGTATGGGCCGCCCAAGCAAGGTACGCCGAATCCACGCCAC
>Ga0182012_10000770_pt1 | contig 35005 bp, 24 predicted proteins | sample 612S2SmetaG_FD_120486 | JGI IMG/M metagenome (GOLD analysis project Ga0182012, IMG submission 120486) | Permafrost microbial communities from Stordalen Mire, Sweden - 612S2S metaG | ecosystem: Environmental > Terrestrial > Soil > Wetlands > Permafrost | place: Sweden: Stordalen | collected...
GCAGGCGCTCCGCGATCCATTTCACCGTCATCACCGTCTCCGCCCGCAGCCGCACCGCCAGCGCCACCTTGGCCGCGTCCCCCTTGGCCCGCCGGCCCAGGTCCGCCTCCCGCCAGCCCAGCCGCCGCATTTCCTCCGCCACCATCCGCTCCGCGCGCGCCGCCGCCGTCTCGCGCCGCTCTTCCCCGTAATGCTCGGCACCGACGCGGTCGGCCATCTGCTTGAGCAATTCCTGCCGGAAGGTCTGGTCCCCCAGGCACCAACCCCGGCGCACCGCCTGGTGGTCCGCCCCGCGCTCCGCCCCGCGTCGGGCCTCCAAAAGCGATTCCAACTGCCGCCGGCCGTCCGCGCGGTCGCGGGCAATCCCGTGTTCGCCCAGCAACCGGTCCACCCGCAGCCAGGGCCACCGTTGTTTGGGGCGTTTCAGATACTCCGGCCAACTGCTCCAGCGATACGCCCGCAGCGGCTGCTCGGGACGCACCAGCTTCGCCCGCGCGGGATTCAAATGCACATAATCGCACACGGTCTTGAGATAGCCGGTGCCGCTGCCATCCACAATCAGCGACTTGTAACGGCCGCTGAAGAGATGGCCAAAGAGCCTGTGCCGCCGGTTGAACCGCCCGGTGTAGGTGCCCAGCAGCCATTTCATCCCCGCCACCAGGTTGCCTTGGGGCGTTTCCACGACCAGATGAAAATGATTGGCCATGAGGCAAAGCGCATGGACCTGCCAGCCGGTTTTGCCACAGGCCTCGGCCAGGGTGGCGAGAAACAACTTCCGGCCCTCGTCGTCCCGGAAAATCGCCTCGCGCCGGTCGCCGCGATTCATCACATGATAAATCGCCCCGGGATATTCGATTCGCAGCTTGCGCGCCATGGCGAAACTCTAGCCAACGTCCGTTCATATGTCAAATATCAAGAACCGACCCCTTTACGACCCCTTTATGCCCGTTTTGCTCGCCGTTCACGGAGCGGCACCTTTTGGTATTTTGGTGAAAGGGGTCACCCATGGGATGGTTCATTTTGAGGTTTTTTAACCTTCTGCCCCCGCGGCGGCGGAGGGCTGGCGAACGAAGGCCAATCCTCGCGCCCCGGGGTTCCGCCGGAGTTTGGGGGCCCTCCGGCCGGACTTCGCCCGCCGACCGCCCCGGCTCCGTCCGGGGGCAATGGCCCCACGATGTTCCACGCCCAGCTTGCGCGTCATGGGCGCCAGGATGCCCTGGCCGCCAGCCAACCTCAAGCAAAATGGACCATCCTATGGGTTGACCCCTTTTTGGGTTGACCCCTTTTCGACCCGCAACCGGCCATCACCGTCATGCTGCCAGACGAGGATTGACCCAAGCAAACTGAACGCTTCACTCGCTTTCGCTACGGCGGGTGAAGCGCCCGATTGCTCGGTTGCGCAGCGTGGTCAACTTTGCTACCCTCAATTCATGCTCAACGTGGTCATAACAGAATCAGCGGCCCGTAGGCGGCAAGGGGAACTTGGACAGTTCCTCACGCCCTCGCCTGTGGCTAATTTTATGGCTTCGATGTTCGGGCCGCTGCCCAATGTGGTTCGCCTGCTGGATGCCGGGGCAGGCGCGGGCGCGCTTACGGCAGCGCTTGTTTCGCGCTTGTGTGAGAAACAAAACAGCATTCGCACCATCGAAGCAACACTTTACGAACTTGACCCACTCATTCAGGATGCCCTTTTGGAAACGATGCAAGATTGCCAGCGCATTTGCGCCGAGGCAGACATTCAATTTAGCTTCACCATCCACGCGACCGACTTCATTCAGGAAATGTCGGCTCGTCTTGCCGATAATTTATTTTGCACGAAGCCACCCAGTTTCGATGCCGCAATTGTGAATCCGCCCTACCGGAAAATCGGCACGGACTCAGCAGAAAGACGCAGTCTGCGTCAGGTTGGCGTTGAAACGAGTAATCTTTACGCAGGATTTATTGCACTCATTCAGCGATTGCTTGCTCCCGGCGGGCAACTTGTGGGTATCACGCCAAGAAGTTTTTGCAATGGCCCCTATTTTCGTTCCTTCCGCGAAGACTTTCTCGCCAACTTGGAGGTTCACCGACTGCATGTTTTTGAATCACGCGGAGCGGCATTCCGAAACGATAGCGTGTTGCAGGAAAATATTATTTTTCATGCCATAAAAGGCCACAAGCAACCCCGCGAATTGGTGGTTTCAAGCAGTAGCGGCGAGCATGGTGACATTGTGGCAGAGAACAGAATTTCCTTCGCTGAAATCGTTCATAAGAACGACTCAGAGAAATTTATTCATATTCCATCCGCTTCGGGTCATGCAGTCGCCAAAAAGACGATGGACGGCCTGCACGCAACCCTTGCGTCTCTTGGTGTGACCGTGTCAACCGGACGTGTTGTTGATTTTCGCCTGAAAGACGCCCTTCGTTGGAAACCGGAAAAAGGGACAGTGCCACTGCTGTATCCCTGCCATTTCAACGGCGGCACCGTCCACTGGCCGCTGCCAGAAGCCCGAAAACCCAACGCCATTCTTAACAATGATGAAACCCGCCCCTGGCTCGTGAGGTCTGGCATCTATTTGCTGACGAAACGATTCACGTCCAAAGAGGAGCGTCGCCGATTGGTTGCTTGTTTATTCGACCCAAAGGGCGTGGAAGCAGAATGGCTCGGTTTTGAAAATCACCTTAACTATTTCCACGCTGGCGGACATGGGCTTGAGAGAAATTTGGCCGTCGGCCTTTTTGCTTTCCTGAATTCCACGGTGGTTGACCAGTATTTCCGCCGCTTCAGCGGCCACACACAGGTAAATGCCACTGACTTGCGTATGTTGGCTTATCCCAACCGCAAAACATTGCAGGCAATGGGGAGCGAAATGAAAGAATTGGATCAATCACAAGACGAGATCGACAAACTCGTGGAAAAATATCTTCATGCCTAACAATAAGTCAAACCGCCTTGACGAAGCCAGAAAACAAAAACTCGCCGAGGCCGGGGAAATTCTAAGCGCGTTGCAGTTCGAGCCAAAGCAAAGGAACGAAACCGCCGCCTACACATTGCTTGCCATGCTTGATCTTCACCCGGACGTTCCTTGGGAAGACACCCAAGCACCATTACGCGGCATCACGCCTGTCATTGATTTTATTGCCGAGGCTTATGGTGTTCGCTACGCGCCCAACACCCGCGAAACGATTCGTGATGATGCCGTGAAGTTTTTCGTGGAAGCGGGATTGTTGCTTCGCAACCCCGACGCCCCAAATCGCGCAACGAACAGTGGAAACACGGTCTATCAAATAGAGCCTTCGGCTCAGGCTTTGCTGCGCAAGGTTGGAACGCCGGGGTGGACTCCTGCCTTGCATAAATACCTCGCCAGCCGCGAAAGTATCAAACATGAAATTGCCCGAAAACGAAATCTGGCACGCGTACCGGTAACGCTTCCCGATGGTTCAAAGGTAGCACTATCCCCCGGAGGTCAGAATCCGCTTATCAAAGCGATCATTGAACAATTTTGTCCGGCCTTCGCCCCCGGCGGCATTGTCATCTACATCGGCGACACAGAGAACAAGTTCGTTCATCTCGAAACTGACAGCCTCAATTCATTGGGTGTGAAATTAGATTCCGCTGCGAAGATACCGGATGTCATCGTTCATTACACTGCGAAAAATTGGCTGCTGCTTATTGAAGCAGTCACGAGTGCGGGGCCGGTGGACGGAAAGCGTCGCAAGGAACTCAAAGAGTTGTTCGCAGGCTGCAAAGCAGGGCTGGTTTTCGTCACTGCATTTGAAACTCGCCGCACCATGCAGTCGTTCCTATCGCACATTGCATGGGAATCCGAAGTGTGGATCGCGAAAGACCCCGATAACATGATTCATTTCAACGGCGAGCGATTTCTTGGCCCATATCCTGACGTGTTGCCGAAGTCTGGATGATTAAAAAAGCGACTGACGCCGGTTGAAGTTCAATCCGCCTGGCAGGAAGTGGAAAACGACATTGCCGCCGGTTTGCTGATTTCCAGCGGCGGCTTGTGGCATCGTGTTTTCGGTGAGGCGGAATCCATCGCCGCGAATCACACGTCGGCCATCGGCTGCCGGACACTGGATGTCTTGCACGTCGCCGCCGCCAAGTTGGTTGGCGTGACCGAGTTTTGCACGTTCGACACGCGTCAGGGCGACTTGGTGAAGAAAGTTGGAATGACCGCCGTTACCCCGTAGGGGAATGCCGCCCGTCGCGGCGGCAGAGAGCGACAGAGGCCCAGTCTGACATTTCAACGCGCGTTTCGCGCTTCATTCAATGACACCTTAAAAGCCAGTCCCTGAAGGCGTCACGGCAGCCATTTCGCCGCCGACCGTCACCGTAATATTGCCCGAGGAAGATTGACCCCTTACAGTTGTGCGGTTGGACCGGCAACGGTTTAACGGCTTTAGAAAAGCCGTAAGCGCCGGTTTTGAATTGTCGTCTTGGGGCTTTCCGTCGAGAATTGAATCTGTCCATGAACCCGAGAAAAGCCGAATTACGGCAAATTGTTTTGGACATAATTTTAAAGAAAGAGAAAACCTCTTGCACGTCTAATGCGTATTATCATCTGCCAATGCTGGCAACGGAGATTTTAGAACGACGCGCCGGCTTGACGGACCCAAAGTCATTTGAAAATCGGCTTTGTGAAAATGACAGAGAGTTGGTGGAGGAAATAAATATCTTTGGCGGGCGTTGAGCCTCCATCGTTTAAAACGATGCCGCCGGTTTTTTAATCAATTCACGCCGCCCGGGCGGCGGGGGTAAACTTTCCGTATGAAGATGAACTGGACAGCGGAGTCCTCCACCCCGGGCACCGGAGCGCGGGTCCGTGAACCGCAGCAAGGATGGATGCAGGGTAACGGTCCGAGTTGCCAACCGTCGTCGGCTGGCCGGGCGGCTGTGCGGCGGCTCATGGAGCCGTGCTCCGTTCGAGGAGCAGCCGGACTCCTCCAACCGAAGCAGATTTGCTTGCCTCCCCGATACCGCAGGTCAACCATGGCCTTATGAACGCGCCACATTTCCACCAACGGGCTAATTTGCTCTGGCTCTGGATTTTGCCGGCGGCGTTCGCGTGGCTGCTCATCGCCACCCTCCGTCCGGCGTTCTGGCCGGCCATGGTCATCGGCGGCGGGTGTTGTCTCGTGGGCGGTGCGGGTCTGGGGTGGCGGCGGTTTCCCACGGTCCGACAACGGTTTTGGGGCGGCGTGTATTTCACCGGGAGCAGCCTGGCGATTTTGTGCAGTCTCACGTTTCTGGGGTGTTTCGTGCCGCCTTACCAGCCTCCGCCCATGACGCCCGCGCAAATCGAGGCCCGGAACCGCCAGCAGGAGGTTTTCCGGCAGCAGCAGGACAGGCTCAACCGGGAAAGGCTGGCGCGCGATCTGGTTCCGCGCGACCCCCGGGCGGACGCCTCCCTGCTGGATTTGACCCGGCTTTACAGCCGGTTGCTGCCGGGCCAGGGTGGTCCAACCAACGCCTTCACCCATTATCTGAGCCCCGGAATATACACCTGGCAGGGCGTCACCTTTGACGTGCGCGGCATGGTCCAGGCCGGCAGCTATGGCCGCGGCGTGACGAACCATATTCCCGTGGGACGGAAGTGTGCAGAGCTGGATTTTCTCCAGGCCACGCAGGAGGTCTGGCCGGTGAACAGCACCAACGGTCTGTATGTAATTCATTTTGCCAACGGCACCAATCTCTGCGTCCCCATTCTATATGGCAAGGATGTGGCCTGGAGTTTTCGTCCCACAGGCTTGGATGGCAATTATAACGCCCCGGGAAACAGCGGTCGCCCGGGCGCCCGCACCGGCGGACCCCCGGCCAACCTGGTGATTTGGGGGGAACGCACCGGCCGCACCCTGTCCGCGCCGCAGCCGATGTACGGTTTTTATATCAAGCGCTGGACCAATCCCTTTCCCCACGAAACGGTGGACGCCATTGATTTTGAACCGGGGCCGGCCAATCCAGCGCCCAATTTGGGCGCGCTGTTGGTGGCCATCACGATGAAACCGGTTCCGGAGGAAAAACCATGAACTGTCCGCACTGCCATCAAGAATTGCCGGGGGATTATGTGGGGGGAAAATGCCCGCAGTGCGGGGCTGTAATGGGCAACGACCCGGAGCGCCGGTCTCCGACCGGCTTGGGAGGTTTGGAAGATGTAAGCCGGTCAGAGACCGGCGCTCCACGGCAGCCTGCGCCATGCGACCTTGAGCTGAAAACCCAACGCCAGCCTGGGGGAAAATTTCCCACCCTCATTTTCTTCCTGCTGCTGCTCGGGCCGCCGGTTTTGACCCTATTGGCCGCCGCGCTGGGCGGGGATAACGACAGATCTGCTCCGATTGCCATCGGCCTTTGTGGCGGAGGGGCCGGGGGAATTGCGTGTGGCCTCCTGCTCGGCCGCCGGGTCGGCCAAACCTTGACCACGAAAATCATGCTGGGCCTGGTGATGGCGGCCGTCATGGCGCCGGTTTGCATCTTCCTTTGTTTTATCGGTTGCAGCATGGGCGGTTGGCAATTAAATCTCCGATGACTAACATGTTCGCCTCCCTCTTCAAACTCACCGACAAACTGCTCAAGCGCACCACCTCCCGCTGTCCCGTGTGCCACGTGCCGTGCCCGGCGGAGGTCTGGCGCCGGGGCGGCGTGCCCGCGCAGGTCTGGCTCCAGCGCACCTGCCCGGAACACGGCGAGGCCGCCGTGTGCATTGCGTCTGACGCCCGGTTTTACTGGCTCGCCAAAGGGCGGCCGGAGGGCGGTTGCCGCGGCACCGGGCTGGCCTGCTGCGCCTCCAATGGCGCGGCCGCCGGGACGCTGGGGCGCAACGCGGAACCGGGCGAAGCCCTGGGCCTCATGGAAAAACTCTCGACCTGCCTGGCGCTCATCGAGATCGTCAATTCCTGCAACCTGGCGTGCCCGACGTGCTTCGCCGATTCGCCGGTGGGGATGGGGTCCAAGGTGGACGCTGTGCCGCTGGCCGATTTGCAGCGGCGCATCCAGGGGGTGCTGGACCGGAAGGGCAAGATCGAAATCCTCCAACTCTCCGGCGGGGAACCCACGCTGCATCCGCAGTTCTTTGAGCTGCTCCGGTGGCTGCACGCGAATCCGAAGATTGATTATGTGTTGCTGAACACCAACGGCATCCGCATCGCCCACGACGACGCCTTTGCCGCCGAACTGGCCGCCACCTTCCGTTACGGGCGCTTCCAACTTTACCTGCAGTTCGACGGGCCGCAGGAGGCGGGGCAAAAATTGTTGCGCGGCGCGGACCTGCGTGCCACCCGCGAACGCTGCTTGGAACGCTGCCGCGAAATGAAACTGCCCGTCACCCTGGCCATGACCGTGACGCCGGAGAATTTGCCGCACCTTTGGGCGGCGGTGGAATTCGGCCTGCGCTGGCCGAACGTGCGCGGAATCTGCTTCCAGCCCGTCTTCACCAGCGGACGAGGCGCGGCACAATCCACAGTTCAAAGTCCCAGGTCCAAAGCCAGAAACGATGACGCCCAGCCGAACCCGGATAACTTTGGACTTGAGACTTCGGACCTTGGACTAAGACGTCTTAACACGGCCGACATCATTCTCGCGTCCGTCGGGCAGTCCGGCGGCAAGCTGCGCTTCGACGATTTCACCCCGCTGCCGTGCGGGGATCCGAACTGCGCCACGATTGGTTATCTGCTCAAGGTCCGCGGGCAAATCCGCTCCGTGAGCGATTTCATTGACTTCAAAAGCGTGCAGGGCTTTCTGGGCACCAAGATCCGGTACAAGCTGGAGGACCTGATGAAATGCGGCTGCGAATCCGAACCGCTCGGCCAGCTCCTCAAGCAATTCGAACTGGATGAATCGCATACCTTCCGGTTGTTCATCAAGCCCTTCATGGACGCCGCGACGTGGGACGAGGACCGCATTGACCGCTGCTGCACGCACGTCATCCGGCCGGACGGGAAACTGGATTCGTTCTGCCGCTATTACTCCGGCTTTGCGGAAAGCGGGGAAAAATGAAAGGCTGAAACCATGAACGAAGCCGGCACCGGCCAATTATCGCGCACCAAGGGACATTATTCGGCGCGAAGCGTCCTGGATTGCGGTGGTCCTCCGCCGCTTTTGCCGGCGGCCAATCTGCCAATGGCATCATCGTATCGGGCGGAATATGCTGACGAGACAATGCACGATGGAGATTCGGACATTCAACAGCGAAAAACGCCAGAGTACTGGCGCACTCCAAGACGCTATCGCGCCTACCGCTGACCGCCGTTGATATGGTTATGAATCTCGACCGCAACCAGCCAGACCCGCCGCCCAAGGGTGATGAGGAGGCCATCCGCAAACTTATTTGGCTGGCGGCGGCCTTTATACCGAGCATCATTGGCATTGCCTGCCTCCATATAAAAAGTCCAGGACCGGGGCTGTTCCCAATTCTGGGAAACATCAATGTTTTTGTCAGTCTGTCGGCGAGCATCGAGCTGTTACGGGGAATAAAAAGTAAAACCACCTTGGCTTTCGCGGTTTTATTTCCAACCCCGTTCTTCTTTATTCTGAACGCCCTCATCGTGGTATTTGTTGGTTGCTCTGGAATGGGCCGAATCTCATCATGACCCCGAACGCACCAACCCACCCCCCCGATCCGGCCAAAGAGAAAAAATCCGATCCGGCTTGGTCGTTTCTCTGGCTGGTGGTGGGGTTGGCCCCCATTCCCATCTTGCTGGGAGTTGTTTCGTCCCATGCCGGCTATGGGAATACGCGCTGGGACGCGCCTTTGTTTATTATTTGCGGGATTTGCAGTTTGGTCGGCGGCCTGGGTTGTGTGGGATTCATCAAGAATATTGCCGTGCGCATCATTGTGGGTCTGTTCCTGGCTGTGGGGTTTCTGTTATTGAGCTGGCTCATCGCCGCGTTTGCGGCTTGTTCGCAGTCGGGAGGAATATAGAAGCCATGAATTTCCCCTCCCATTCCACCGCGTACGGCTGGCTGATGCTGGCGGGGATTTTTGTGAGCATCGGGCTGTGGTCGCGGCTGGCGCGGCGGGATGAGCGGCTGGTGCTGGTGTACATCGCGGCGCTGGCGGGGGCGTTTCTGGGCGCGAAGCTGGTCTATCTGGCCGCCGAGGGCTGGCTGCATTGGCATGACCCGGATCGCTGGGTGATACTGGCCACCGGAAAATCCATCACCGGCGCGCTGCTGGGCGGTTATCTGGCGGTGGAGATCGCCAAGCACCTGCTCCGCTACCCCGGCGTCACTGGCGACTGGTTCGCGGTCATCGCGCCGGCGGGCATCATGCTGGGCCGCATCGGCTGCATGATCCAGGGTTGCTGTCTGGGCCGGGCCTGCCCGGCGGATTGGTACACCATCACCGACGCCCACGGCGTCCCGCGGTGGCCGGCCTCGCAGGTGGAATTTCTCTTCAACGCCGTCCTGCTGGGGGTGATTTTGCTGCTGCGCTGGGGGCGGATCGCGCCGGGGCAGTTGTTTCACATTTATCTGATGACTTACGGCGTCTTTCGGTTCTTTCATGAATTTCTGCGGGACACCCCGGCCATTATCGGGCCGTTTTCCGGCTACCAATTCGCCGCCTTGGCGGTGGCAGGATTGGGTGCGGTGGGATATTGGATGAGAAGCCAACCACAAAAACTACAATGAAGACCCCGAATTCTTACCTGTATTCCGTGGTTTCAACATGTTTTTAAATTTTATGCCCACCTTCTTGTTTTCCAACCTCCAAACCTTCCCCGGCTGTGCGCGGCTGATCGTCACGGTCTGCACGGTTTCGGTGCTGATGGCGGTGTTCATCAACTTCATGCTCGCCCGGCGGGCGCATACGGTCCACCGGGAACGGCCCAGCGTGGTGCAGACCGGCACGATGCTGGCGTTTTTCGCGGTCATTTATTGGCTCATCCGGCGGCACATCGGGGCCCAGGAGATTCCGGGACTGGGCCGGCCGGCCGCCGTCGCCGGGCTGGGGCTGGTGGTGCTGGGCGCGACCGTCAACATTTTGGGCCGGTTTGCGCTCGGACGGAATTGGGGGAACCAGGTGATCATTTACCAGGACCATACGCTCGTCACCGGTGGAGTTTATCGCTGGGTGCGGCATCCGCTGTACGCGAGCCTCATCTGGATGTTCATCGGGGCGGCGCTGGTGTTTCAGAATTGGTCCGCGCTGGCGGCCACGCTGTTGGTATTTGTGCCGGCGATGTTTTACCGGGGCAGGCTGGAGGAGCAGGCGCTGGGCGCGCAATTTGCCAATTACGAGGAGTATCGCAACCGGACGGGAATGTTTTTCCCCATCGCCATGGGGCCGGAAACGGTGCTGGTGGCCGGGCCGGCGTTTGCATTCTGCCGCATTTCGCTGACGGTCCTGCTGTGGGCGGCGCTGTGGTGGGACAGCGTCGGGTTGGTGGCGGTGGTGTTTGTGATCCTGGCCTTGTCCGTGCTGCTGAAGGTGCAGCGTTCGCCGATGATCCAGCTTTACCAGCAGACGGCGGGGCGGCTGTTTCCAGCGGCGAAATTTGTGGCGTTGGAAGTGCCGGCGATGCGGTTTGCTCATGGGCTGGGGGCGCTGATGGCGCTGGCGGTGATGGCCGCGATGCGGGCGTCGCCCCGGACCGGCTGGTATGTCCTGGCCGGGTTCTGTCTGCTGAAGACCACGGCGGCATTGGGTTATTGCCCGGCCTCAAAGGCCTTCATCTGCCTGAGCCAGGGCGGCTGTTGCGCGTGGTCAAAGAAGATCCAGTGCTGAGATGTGAAGGTCGTACTTTGACCCCCTGAACCAACGGTTCGCGCGAGATCTCATGGAGTGCGGTGGGAATCCCGCAGTTGCGGGAGCGACGCCGCTTTGGCGGGGAACAATCAACCGCGCGCGAACGTGCCGCCGCCGCTGCTCTCTGCCGTCGCATCTCCATAAGGGGCAAGCACAATCGTCCGTCTTCAGGTTCCGAGGGAGGGGTATCCGTTATACAAAACGCGAAGGTTGGGGGGGACGAGTCGCTGGCCGGATGTGGGGACGAGCCGTCCCCACCCCGACTTTGTCGGTAGCCTTGCCGGAGGCTTGGTCGGGGACAACTTCTGCTGGTGATGGGTTTGGCATGATGTCTGGGTTTTACCGCTAACGGTCGGCGGCCCCGTTCAGTCTTTTTCCTTCACCCCGTACGCGTTCAGAAACGTCAGCACCTTGACCGGATTGTGATGATTGCCCTCCTCCAGCTTCGCGGAGTCCTGGGTACACAGTTGCCGGCCGTCAGCGTCCAGCACCACCAGCACCGGCAGCCCAAAATGCGTGGGATGGCCGTACCGGGTGTCAATGTCCTGATTGTGCTTTTTGTTCACATCCACCAGCACCACCACATAATCACTCTTCAGTTTCGTCGCGATGGCCTGGTTGGTCTCACAGAGGTGGTGCAGCTTGTAACACCAGGTGACCCAATTGGCGCCGAAATCCAGCAGCACATGCTTGTTCTCCTTTTGGGCCGTTGCCAACGCCTCGGCGATCTGCCGGGAACCGTCGGCCGACTCGTCATAAAGCGCCAGGCCGTTGGTCAGGGACGCATCCGCCGCCTGCACCCGCGCCCACGGAACGCCGAGCAGCAAACAAAAGCAGAGCCAGGACCAGGGGGGCAGAAGGCTGGTTTTCATAATATCTTTGGCCGGGCATAAAGTGAGCGCGGCGGGGGCGCCAAAGCAAGCGGAAAGTGCTTTTTCAGCCGCGCACGGGCGTGCCCGTCCCGGGCACAGAAACGTGCGTTGGCGGGTGATGGTTGGAAAGTTCCCGCCGTTTCACGCTGCCGGGAGTTGCTGCGCCCGGGGATCCTCCTTCGCTGAAGCTTTGGCGGACAGGCGGGCGCACTCCGGCCACGCGGAATCGCCTCTCACTCTTCGTTGGTCACCTGCCACGGCTGGTCAATGACTTTGACAGAGTTTTCACCCAGGACATCCCCCCAGGTCCAGACTTCACCGTCGGGGGTCAATACCACGCCGATGTTGTCCCGGCCGGCGGTGAAGGTGGCCACGTCCTTGTGCAAATTGATGGGCACGAGTTTCACCGGTGGGTAGCTGGCCGCCGGCTTGACGATGCGGTGTGCGGAAGCGTCCAAGGCCCAGAGCGATCCGTCCTTCTTCCTCAACAAAAGATAAAATCCGCCCGAAGAAGCGCAGGATTGCCAGTCATTTTCCGTGCCCACCTGCCGGGGGGTGTCGTTTCCGCCGGCGTCGGGCGCCCCGGTGTAGAAATTGGCCTTCAGGCCCCAGCTCCACAGGGTGCCGTCGGATTTAAGGGCGAAGATGGTAAAGTAACCAAAACATGCCTCCACCCAGTTGGTGTCCGGAGAAACGCGCTGGGGAACCAGGATGTCATTGGTGCTGTCGCCGGTGAGCGAACCCCAAAACCACAGGCTGCCATCGGTTTGCAAACCGACGGTTTGAATGCTGCCCGCCCAAATCTTCGTCCAATTGGTTGAATTGCCCACCTGGGTGGCGTTTTGGACGGCATTTTGGGTGCCGCCAATGCCCAGGGCCCCGGACCAGTTGTCGCCCCACGCCCACAAGGTGCCGTCCTTTTTAATCGCCAGGCTGCAGTCACCGCCGACCGCCGCCTGGATCCAATCATTGCCCGGCACCGACCGCACCGGAGTGGCACGGGTGATTTTCGTCCCGTCACCCAATTGGTAACGCAAGTTTTGACCCCAGGCCCACAGCGAACCTTCGGCTTTGATCGCCAGACAATCGGACCCACTCACCGATATGCTCACCCAATCGGAATCATGACCGATGCGCCGCAACACGGTGCTGTTAGGGATGTTTGTGTTGACCACCCCCAGCACCGGCCAAGCCAGACTTTGATCACCCCAGCTCCACAGGCTGCCGTCGCCGGCCAGGATGACCACAGATTGGCTCAACCCGTAACCCACCATTGGCGTGACGTTGCCGGTGGGCAGTTTCAGCCGGCCGGTCTGGCGCGGCGGGGACGGATGGGAGTGACGGATCACGGTGATGGTGCTGACGGTCGCCAGCAGAACGATCGCGCCGGTGAGGACGGCGGTTTTTGCTTTGGTCCACGCCATAAGTTTGAGGGTTGATTTTACGAGGGTTAAAGTCGAACCGCCGGCCGTCGCCCCTTTGGCCAGCGCGGCGGCGGTCACTGATGGCGCCAGCGCCGCCGGCGCGGCCTGCACCGAGTGGGCGGACAATGCGCCGGCGATCAGATGGGTGGTGGAACTCACGCCGTGTTTGGAAAAATGGCGGCGCAATTTTTCCAAGGCGTAATCCACCCGCTTGCGCGCGGCATTTTCGCTGGCACCACAGGCGGCGCCAATTTCCGAAAAACTCTTTTGCTCGAAGAACCGCAGCGCGAGGGCGTTGCGGTCCTTTTCGCCGAGCCGCCCCAGGGCATCGTCCAGGAGCGGGAGGATTTGGGGCCAGACTTCCGGGGCGGGTTCAGGATCCGGGGTTGACATGCAGGCCTCCTGTTCGCGGCGGGCGCGGCGGATTTCCGTGCGCAGGAAATTCGCGGCGGTCAGCCGGGCGGTTTGATGCAGCCAGCCGGAAAGAATGACCGGCGCGCGCAGGCCGCCGGCCTTTTTCGCCAGAATGATGAACACCGCCTGCGTGGTTTCCTCGGCCGCGTGCGCATTGCCCGTCTTGCGCAACGCGGCGGAATACACCAGATTCACATGCCGTGATACCAGCGCGGCAAACGCCTCCTCGGAATTCCGATGAACGTACTGCCGCAGCAATTCCATGTCCGTCCGTTCCTGCATCTACCTATTAATGTCCGCGCAGGGGGAAAACGGCCAACTTATTTTTGCGGCGAAAATCGAAAGGGAACCGGGGCGCGCCCGGATAGGCGCATGAGCGTGCCCGTCTCGGGCACAGAAACGTCCGCTGGCGGAGGATGGTTGGAGAGTTCCTGCCATTTCACCCTGCCAGAGCTTGCTGCGCCCGGGGATCCTCCGTCGCTGAAGCTTTGGCGGGCAGGCGGGCGCGCTCCGCAAACCGGGATCAATTGAATCGCACCAACGTCCGCCCGTCCATCCGCTTGCCCAGGTCCACCGGATCGCCCACGGAAACCTCCTGCGGGTTCACCTGATACGCCCAGACCTCAAAATGGGTCAGCGCGGCCTCTCCGTATATCGTCGCAAACGCCCCGTCCACCGCGTCCGCCCCATGGGCGACCTTCACCCGGCCGATGCGCGGCGTGTTGAAGCGGGCATCAAAGGTCAGCCACTCCTGCCCGAGATACGCCTCGAAGTAGGCGTGAAAATCCATCGGCGTGCCGGGATCCTGAAAGCCGATGTCCGGCAGGTGGCCGGTCACATAGCGGGCCGGCAGGTTGAATGCCCGGCACAGCGCGATGGCGGCATGGGCGAAATCCCGGCAGACCCCGTGCCGGCGCGCGATCACCTCCGAGGCCGACAGATCGGACCGCCCGGAACCGAAGCGGTACTCGATGTTGTTATGCACCCAATCACAGATGGCCTGCACGCGCGGGAGGCCGTGGGGCACCTGGCCGAACTGCTGCCACGCAAAATTCATCAGCTTGTCCGAATCGCAATACCGGCTCGGCAGCGTGTAGCGCAGCCACTGATGCGGCAGTTGGCCCACCGGCAGAATCTGGCCCCGGATCTCCCGGCTGTCCGGCAGCGAGGAAACCGCCACCAGGGCGTCATGCCGGATTTCATTGCGCCCCGGCATGAGCGTGGAGCGGTACGTGATGTTGCCGTGGCTGTCCTGAAATTCATAGGACGGCAGGCCGATGCCGAACGACAGTTTCTCCTGCATCACCAGCACGCGCCCTTCAAGCTGCGGCCGGAGGACGAAGAGGACCGGCGTGGGCACGGTGGTCTGATAGGCCAGGTTGCAGCCCACGCGGACCGTGAGATTGAGCGGTGTCCAGTTCATAAGTTATATAAGTTTGGTCGGCCGGCCGGAGGGCGGGTCAAACCGTTTCCTTGGGTCACAATGCCGGCCCTTCCCCCGCCTCAGGGGGGGCCGCTGCTGACCAGCCTGACTCTAACCCCGATGCCGCCCCCCGCCTAATTATATTTTTCGCCGGCAGATCCCGCTCGGCGGGAAGCGACAGCGCTTTCGACAACAAGCAATTCTCCACAACGCTTCACCTCTTCCGAAAGCGGCGTCGCACCCATTCGGTGCGGGATTGCCCTCCACCATTCCCTGATGAAAAGGTGATGAGTTTCTAAAGAATCAAGGCAGCAACACCGCGCGGTAAAATTTGTTGCCGGCCACCGGGTTTTGATCGAACCAGAGATAGGGGCTGGAATTCAGGAGCAGGGTGGCCACCGGGGTCCAGGCATTCAAATTGGGTGAGGATTGGATTTGATAGCTGCGACCGATGGTGCCGGTAATTTGGAGGCCAGGATAGGTGTTCAGTTGCAAATTTGCCGGGGGGACAATTTGCGCCTCGGGGTTGAAGGTGATGCTCCGAATCCGATGGTTGCCGGTGTCGGCGATGAAAACCGTGCCTTGTGAAATACATCCGCCGGCGGCGCTGGAAAAGCGCGCCTGATAGCCCGGGCCGTTCGCGAAGGCGGCCCCGTATTGGGAAAAAACGCCGGCCAGTGTCACCACATTGGTTTGCACATTCATTTTGCGGATGCAATCGCCGCAAACGAAATAGAGGTTGCCCTGATGGTCCGCAAACATGGAGGCAACCCCGCCATAAAAAGTGGCGTTGGTGCCCACCCCGTCGCTGTTTTGATAGTAGGAATAATCATTCCCCGCCACCGTCGTCACGTTCTGATTTTTATCAATTCGCCGAATGGTGACATTACCGGCATCGAAAACGTATAGGTTATCGGCCTGGTCGCAGGCCAGCGCGCCGGGGTTGTTAAACGCGGAAAAAAGAACCCCCTGCCCGTCAAAGTTCCCCGCGATCCCGCTGCCGGCGAAGGCCTGACTGGCGCCGGTGGCGGAACTGTAACGGTAAATGCGATTGCCGCCGGAATAGTACAGGTTGTTCGCCGAGTCGAAACAAAGGCCGCTCGCTGCACCGAGGTTGGTAAGCCCGGCGTTGGCGATGGACACAAAACCGTTTGTGCCGATGGTGACCAGATAGGAATTGTCATAATTATTATATCCGCCGGCCAGCACCAGCCAGAGGGTGTTCGCGTGGTCCATTGCCAAGGTGCCGCCCGTCCCCCAGGCCAGCGAAACGTTGGTGCCGTACCCCTCAAAATAAGATCCCCCGCCGGCCAGCGTGGAGACGGTCCCGTCGGCGGTGATTTTTCGAATCCGGGAGTTGCCGCTGTCCCAGACATAAAGATTGCCGGAGGTGTCGGCCACGATTTGCGACGGGCTGGAAAACGCGGTGAACTGACCCTGGCCATCCACATAACCGGGGATGCCATAACCGGCGAAGGTTTCAACGAAATCGTTGTTCGTGTCGTAAGTTTGCGCCTCCGCCGGCCAGACCAGCGCGGTCAGAGCGGCAATCGACGCGAAAAGAAGTTTTGTCTTTTTCTTCATGATGTTCTTGTTGTTGCAAGGAAACCCGGTCCCGCCAGCCTCACCTTATTAACGCTTCATTATTTTTCGTCCGCGCACCCGCCAAAAGCAGGGGGTTAGATTTTCCCGCGCTCACTCTCCGCATCGCGACTTGAGCTGCTCCCGCCTGAGGTGTATGGGAATGGTAGCTGAATGGCGTCTCAAGTCAATCATTTGTTGGCGCGAATCGTCGCCCATCGCAGCATGATCCGACGGTTTCAGCGGCCGGAGGGGCCACGGTGCAGGGGGAAGGAGAATCATCGCCAGTCCCGCAAAACCTCCAACGAGCGAATGGTGCGGATGGCCACCCGCTGGCGGCCGGGCGATTCCCGTTCGGCACACAGAGCGTTGCCGCCGGCATGGCCGGCGGCCGTCACACTTCGTTGACCACGCCCCAGTATACGTCCAGGCGTTTGCCCAGGTACAGTTTGACGGCTTTGACCAGGACCTTGGCCTCCAGCCGCTGCCCGGCGGCCATCAGTTCCTTGAGCGGCATGCCTGGCCGGATGGCAAACGCGCCCTGGGCGATGATGGGGCCTTCATCCAAGCGCATGGAGACAAAATGCGCGGTCACGCCGGCGATCTTCACGCCGCTCTCATACGCCTGCCGGTAGGCCTGCGGTCCGGGAAAGCTGGGCAGCAGCGAGGGGTGGATGTTGATGATCTTGTTTTTGTAGCGCCACACGAAGTTGGGCGAGAGGATTTTCATGAACCGCGCCAGCACCACGAAGTCAATCTCGTGCTGCTCCAGCAATGCCAGCGCCCGGGCTTCCGCCGCCGCGCGGTCGGTCCAGTTCAAGCGGGCGAACGGCAGCCGGTGCTCTTTGGCGCGGGCGGCGAAGTCGCCGTAATTGCCGATGACCAGCGCCGGGTCGGCCGCCAGTTTGGCCGCGAGCAGGGCGTCAAAGCAATGCGTCTCGCGCGTGACCAGAATGGCGAACCGCTGGCGGCGGCCGGGCTCGGTGAGGCGCACCTTGATTTCCATGCCCAGTTCCCGCGCCAGAATCTCCAGGCCGGCGCGCAGGCGGGCGGGATTGAACACCGCCTTGAACCAGGAAGCCTGCAAGGTCATGCTGAACTGGCCGCGCGTGACCTGCTCCTCCAGCGCCTCAATGTTGGCGTGGTGTTCAAAGAGAAAGGAGGTCACCCGGGCGATCACCCCGGTTTTGTCCCGCCCGATCACGGTGATGGTGGCAAATCGTTTCATGATTGTCGCCGGGCATTGTCCGGCAAACCCCGCCGGGGGGCAAGCGGGATGTCCTGCGGCGCCGGGGGGGCGCATTTGGGGGCACTGCCCCGGGGTGGGGACAGCGCGCTGCGCTGTCCCCGTCGCCGAGCGCAAGCGTCAGGCGACGGAACCGAATCACGGCCGACGGACGACCCACCACCTTCGGGCCGCCCGCTGGAACGCGGACGGGGACGGCGCAGCGCGCCGTCCCCACCTCCACACGGTCTGGTTCAGGGGCGGCCACATGCGCCAGTCTCCTTATCGAACCAAAAAAAGCCCCGGCGGATGCCGGGGCTTGGCTGGGTGACCGGAGGATTATTTCATCCGGTCAAAGGTCTTCTGGAGAATCTGCCAGTCTTTCAGCCCGGGAAACTTGGCCCGGTGGCTCTGGATGATCCCGGCTTCCTTCGCGTTTTTGGTCGGCTTGACGCTGTTCTGGTAGAACACGCCGAAGTAGCCGGGGAAGGGGTCGCCCGCCAGTTTGTAGGCTGCGTCTTCGCTGGTGACGTCGTGGTCCTTGGGCACTTCCTTGAAGACGCCGCCCTTGCGGGGGTTGGAGGCGTCGAACGCGCCTTCGTAGAATTCGGTGCATTCGCTCAGGCATTCAATAAAGCTGAAACCATCATGATCCATGGCCGCTTCCATTATTTGCAGGACATGATTGGGGTTCGTGTGCGTCGTCCGCGCCACAAACGTGGCCCCGGCGGCGATGGCCTGTTTCATGGGGTTGATGGGATGATCCACCGCGCCCCACTGGTCGGTCTTGCTCTTGTAGCCCAGCGGCGACGTCGGCGAGGTCTGATTCTTGGTCAGGCCATACACCCAGTTGTCCATCACGCAGTAGGTCATCTTGATGTTTTTGCGGGCGGTGTGGTTGAAATGATTCCCGCCAATCGAGAAGGCGTCGCCATCGCCGCCAAACACAAACACATGGAGGTCCGGCCGGCTCAGCGAAACACCGCTGGCAAAGGGCAGCGCCCGGCCGTGGATGAAGTGGGCGCCATGCGCCTGCACAAAATACGGAAAGCGGCTCGAACAGCCGATGCCGGAGATGGTGGTGATTTGTTCATGCACCAGCTTGCGCCGTTCAATCAACTTGAAGTACAGCGCCAGCACCGAGAAATCGCCGCAGCCGGGGCACCACGTCGGGTGGTCCGCCGCAATTTCCTTCTTGGTCAGGCCCTTGACCGGAGTGGTCGCGGTGGTGGTGGTGGCGCCGTTCGTCGGGGCCGCCACCGGGGCCTCGTTGGACGGACTGGGGGAGGTCAGAATGCTCATAATATAATCGCAGTAAAAGCGGAGGGTCAGGCCTGGGTGCCGGCAATCTCGCCAACCAAAGCCGAAGTGCGGTCCAGAATTTCCTTCACCTTCCAAGTGAGGCCGTCGGATTTGGTGATGGAACGAATGCGCGGGTCGCAATAGCGGGAGCGCAGGAGGGTGGCCAGTTGGCCCTGGCCGTAAATGCCCTCGTCGTTCAATTCCACGACAAATACGTGGTGGAACCCCTTGAAAATTTGTTCCAAGCCGTTGGGGAGCGGATTGATGTATTTGATGGACAAGCCGGAGACGGCTTCGCCCAGCCCGCGCGCCCGGTCCACGGCCTCGCGGATGGGGCCCTGGGTGGAGCCCCAGCCGACCAGCAGGACGTGCCCTTCGTTGGGGCCGTACGTTTTGAGCTTGGGAAAGTCCCACGCGAGTTTCCGCAGCTTGTTGCGCCGCTTGGCGGTCATCAGGGAATGCAGCTTGGGCGAACCGGTCGGATGCCCCAGTTCGTCGTGTTCCAAGCCGGTCGCGATCGGATATTTGCCGCTCAGAATTTTCGTGCCGGGCGCCACATGGTGGGTCAGCCCGTCCGGCTTGGACAAATCGTAGGGCTTGTGGTCGGCCACCGGCGTCAGGTCGGGGGAGATGTCCTGGCAGACCTGTTCCAGATGCGGTTCTTCAAACGCCTCGATGCGCGTGGCGATGCCCTGGTCGGTGAGAATCACCACCGGGGTGCTGTATTTGCGCGCGATGTTCACCGCTTCAATGGCGGTGTAAAAGCAGTCCTCCACGCCGGTGGGCGCCAGCACCACCCGCGGGGAATCGCCGTGCCCGCCAAAGCAGGCGATGTTCAAGTCCGATTGTTCCACGTTCGTCGGCATGCCGGTGGAAGGGCCGCCGCGTTGCACATCCACGATCACCAAAGGCATCTCGGCCATCGAGGCCCAGCCCAACGCCTCGGTTTTCAGGGAGATCCCCGGGCCGCTGGAACCCGTCACCGCCACCCGGCCGGCATAACTGCCGCCCAGCGCCATGGCGATGGCCGCAATTTCGTCCTCCGTCTGGATGAACATGCCGCCGTATTTCGGCAACTCGCGGCGGAGCAGTTCCATGATGTCCGACCACGGTGTGATGGGGTAGGCGGCGCCAAAACGCACGCCCGCGGCGATCAGGCCGTAGCCGAGGGCTTCGTTGCCGTTCATCACCACCTGGCGGCGGTCCTTTTTCTCCGCATCCGCAAATTGATACGTCTTGAGCAGGTTTTCCAGCGAATGATTGTAGCCGGCCTGGAAACACGTCAGCGCGTTCGCCAGCACGGCCGGATCCTTGCCGCCAAAACGTTCCTCAATCAGCCGGGTCAGCTTGGCGACGTTGAGATCGTAAATTTTGGCCAGCAACCCCATGGCCAGGATGTTCTTGCCTTTCTCCCGGCCGGAACCGCCAATGGCCTCCACCGTCAGGCCGGAGATGTTCACGCCCACATGGCGGTAAGTTTCCTGCCACTCCGGTTTGGGCTCCACATGATCCGCATCATACAGCACAATCCCGCCCAGTTTGAGCGATTTGATGTGATCTTCGTAACTGTGCTGGTAAAAGCACAGCAGCATGTCCGCCTCGTCGCCGGCGCTCAACACCTCCCCGGACCCGATGCGCACCTGGAAAATGGACGGCCCGCCGGAAATGGTCGAGGGGATGGTCATGAAGGTCATGACCTCCTGCTCGCTCCGGCCGGCCAGCCGGGCCAGAAAGCCGCCGATGGCCTGAATCCCGTCCTGCGAGTTGCCCGCGATCCGGATCACGGCCTCGTTGATCTTTAAAACTTTGGGGGCGCCGCCCGACGGCCCGGCCACGGCAGATATTGTATCACTCATGTTTTATCCAATTTCGATCCACGATCATTGCACTGTTTGATTGGCCGGCGCAACCGTAAACCTCCGGGTCCGCCGCCATTTCCCAAGCATAATAGGTTGGAACGGTGTTTGTGTCAATTTCTAATGTAAGTTATATCCTGTTGCTAATGAGACAGTTACAAAAACACTTCCCCGGGGGATTTAAACGCCCGCCGGGAAGATCACGCTTGCTAATATGCCTCGCGGCTTGAAAGCGGATAACTTGTATCCGCCCCGGTTGCCGTTGGGACGCTTTCGCGCCCCGCGGGTGTTCGGGGGCGGTGCGGCCTGGCGTCCAAGGCTGCCGACAAAGTCCGGAGTGCGCCCGTCCTCGGGCGCAGCAAGGTTGGCCGGCGCGGGATGATGGGTTAATTCCAGCCAACTTCCGCGGACGGGAGGGCTGCGCCCGGGGACGGGCGCTCTCCGGGGGATTGGGGTGGGGCTCGTCCCCACATCCGGCCACCGCCTCGCCCCCCGGCCCTTCGGGTTTGCCGTCCGGCGATCTTCCTCCTGTGCCCGGCTTGCAGGCTGGGGCCCCACCCGGCGTGGCGTTTGCCCACGTTCCGACGTTGTCGGCAGCCTTGGCCCGGCGTTTGGCCGGCCGCAGACATGACTTGCGCTCCCCGCCGGACGGGCCTAGCGTGGGGGTGGAAACAGCTCATGACCTTGCCGGAACCATACGACGACGCAATGTTCGCCTTCAGCCAGGGCGAATTTGACCGGGCCATTGCCGGGCTCCAGGCCGTGCTGGCCGCCGAGCCGGCCCATTTTGACGCCCAACTGGCGCTGGGCATGGCGTATTACCGGCTGGGCGATTACCCCCGGGCCATCGCCGAGGGGCACAAGGCCGAGCAGCTCCAGCCCCACGAACAGTTGGTCCACACCAACCTCTCCCTGTTTTACCAAAAGGCCGGGGACAAAGCCCGGGCGGAGCATCACGGCCTCCAAGCCCGCATCGCCGGCTGGCGCCAGGAAAACCAGGCCGCGCGCGCCGGGTCCGCCGCCGCCGCCGGAACCACCCCGGCCCCCGACCCGGAATTGCAGATGGCCCGGCCCGCCGTCCCCCCGCAAATCATCCGGATGCCCGACAAATTTCCCGATCAACCTTGGAAGAAAAAACCGACGCCCCCATGAAAAGCTCCTACGAACTGGCGATGGAACGCCTCAACCAGACCGCGCCCACCGTCAAAGTGTCCGCCGCCGTGAAAAAGCAGCTCGCGGAACTGGATGCCCGCTACGCCGCGAAGATCGCCGAACGGGAGATCGCCCTGAACGGCCAGATCGCCCAGGCCGATGACCCGGACAAGGCCCAGATCCTCCGCGACCAATTGGTGCAGGACCGCAAAAAACTCCAGGCCGAACTGGAGGCCAAGAAAGACCGGCTCCGCTCGCCGGGCAAGCCGGGCTGAAGTTGGTGCGCACGAGAGGACTTGAACCTCCACGCCTTTCGGCACCAGATCCTAAGTCTGGCGTGTCTGCCGTTCCACCACGCGCGCGCCCTTGGGGGCCAACCCCCAATAACTAAGGTCAAACCCCCTGCCGCGGCAAGCCGATTCGGGAACGTGCGGGTGTCCGGCCCAAGGCTGCCGACAAAGTCGATAGGGGTGGGGACGGCTCGTCCCCACATCCGGCCACCGCCTCGCCCCCCCACCCTTCGCGTTTGGCTCACCCCGGACCGCGAAACCCCGAGACTCGAAACTCGAAACCCGAAACCCCTATGCCCGGCTCGCCGGCTGGGGCCCCACCCGGCGTGGCGTTTGTTCACGCTCCGACTCTGTCGGCAGCCTTGGTTTCCGGTCCCGCCCCCATTCTTCATTTGGATTGCGACCTGCAAAACCAGCCAGACCCAACGCTGCACCCGACCGCCCAGCCCCGTCAGGGGCGTTATAGTTGTAGACCCACCGCACCAATACATTTTTAGCTCCGTAGGAGCGACATATTCCCTGTGGCCGCCGCCCCTTCGACCATACGCCGCCCCCAGGCTTGCGTCGCGGGCTTCCCTGTCTAATTCAAAGTTTGACTTTGAAGTAGGCAAAACCCTATATTGACGTTGGTTATGATAGCTCGCGACCTCGAACCCCGGCTGAAAGCGCTGGTGAAGCAATTGGAAAGCGATGCGCTGGTGCAGGGACGCAAGACGATGAATATTGTCGAGGTCAAGGCTGGGCAGACCATTTTTTCCGACTGGGCGGCCAATTCGCAGAAGATCACCGAGCTGTTTGCCAAAACGAAACAGCCGGTGTCCTCCGTGGTGGTTTACGGCGGCAACGAAAAGCAGGAACGCCACGGCGTGACGTATCTGCCGTGGCACGCCATTCAGGATTATTCCTGGGTTGATTGACAACGGTTCCCGTCCCCTTAAATAAAGGATGCCGCAATGGCTTTATTTAAGAGGCTGGACAGATCTTCATCTTTTATTTAATTTTCCCGTAAGTAAAAGAAGCGCCACATCTTTAATTTATGAACCGCCAGCAGCGCATCGGTGAAATCATCCGTCTTCGGACCGGGGACGAGAGCTACACGGCGTATGTGCCCCGGCCATTGCCCCCGGTGCCGCCCCTGGTGCTGGAACCGTTGTATCCCCTGCTGGATCAAGCCAACCTGGCGTTGGGCCGTCTGGACGGGATGAGCACGATGATTCCGGACGCCTCGCTGTTCCTGTACATGTATGTCCGCAAGGAGGCCGTCCTTTCGTCGCAAATCGAGGGGACGAAATCCTCGCTGTCGGACCTGCTGACCTACGAGCTGGAGGATTTGCCGGGCGCTCCGATCAATGACGTGGCGGAGGTCTCCAATTACGTGGCGGCAATGAATTACGCGTTGCGGCGGCTGAAAGAACTGCCGCTGTCACTGCGGCTCATCCGGGAGATGCACGGGATACTGCTCGCGCACGGGCGCGGGCGGAGAATGAATCCGGGGGAGTTCCGCACCTCGCAAAACTGGATCGGGGGGACACGGCCAGGCAACGCGGCCTTTGTGCCGCCGCCGCCGGACCGGCTGCTGGAATGCCTGGGGGACTTTGAGAAGTTTCTGCACGACCCGCGCCACCGGCTGCCGGTGCTGGTCAAGGCGGCGCTGGCCCACGTCCAGTTTGAAAGCATCCATCCGTTTCTGGACGGCAACGGACGCCTGGGCCGGCTGTTGATTCCGTTGATTTTGTGCGTGGATGGGGCCATCCGCAGTCCGCTGCTGTATCTGAGCCTGTATTTCAAGGCGCACCGGAAACTTTATTATGACCACCTCACGCTGGTTCGGGAGACCGGGGACTGGGAGGAATGGCTTTCCTTCTTTCTGAAAGGCGTGGTGCAAACGGCGGATCAGGCCACCGAGACGGCGCGGAAGATCACGGCGCTGTTCAACGCGAATGATGAGAAGATCAAGCGGCTGGGCAAGGTTTCCGGGTCGGTGCTGCGGCTGCACGCCTATCTGCAAATGCAGCCGGTGTCGGACACCGGCAACGCCGTCAAAGGCAGCGGCCTGACGCTGCCAACGGTGATCCGCGCCTTTGAAGAATTGCAAAAGCTCGGCCTGGTGCGGGAGACCACCGGACGCGAGCGGAAGCGCCTCTACGCCTATGTCGCCTATCTGGGCTTGCTCAATGAAGGCACGGAACCGTTCAAGGACTGACGCCCCCTTCCCCTGCTCAGAGTGCCCGCGGCACTTGCACCCCCTGCGGAACCAGCCGGACTCAATGCTGCACGCGGTCGCCCAGCCCCGTCAGGGGCGTTATATCTGTAGATCCACCGCACCGCTACATTATTAGCTCCGTAGGAGCGACATATTCCCCGTGGCCGCCGCCCCTTCGACCATCCGCCGCCGTCCCATGGGTCAAACGCCAAAGCAACTGTGGCGCGGGTTAAGTGCACAGGATACCTTGGCCGGGGGAGCGCCCGCCCGCCGCCCGCTGGCAAAGGCTCCTAGTAGAATTCCTATATCCAAAAATAATCACGGAAAACTGGAGCATGAAGCGATTGCTTAGCCGACAGTTGTCTGCGATATTCGCCTCGTGAAGAAAATATTTCTGGCGATTGTTATCACAGCACTTCTCACATGGGAAATCTCAAGTGTTTTTCGCGGGTTGCACACTGCGACGGAACGGCTATGGCTGATAAGCGCGATCAAAGCCCCAGGCAGGATGGCGATAGATGACATACAGGCAAGCATGGGTGCGGGCCAATATAAGCTTGCAGAAGCAAAACTACAGGCGCTTAAGGATACATGGCAAAGATTTGACCACGGGCCGGATTCATCCAGCGGGCCTGGCATTGGCGACATCATGGTGACATTTTCCAAGCTAGATTCCGATTACGCGACAAACAATGCAAAGCCCCCTCCAACACTCCATTGATTTGCATTCGGAAAGCTTGCCTCTGCAGATTAAACGCTAATGGAGGGCCGGTCTTTGAGCCCAAAGCTCGCGGTCCGGAATGGGCACCACGGCAAACATCCCTCGGGCATCCACTTGAAAAATGCGTTCGGTGGCGGGTTGGCGATTTGAGTAGCGCCGCGCGGATTCTGGTCGCTGGTGAAAGGCTCGACAGGGGGAATTTGCTGAGATAAACTACGGTCAACATGCAACTTAAGCCTCAAAAATTCAAAGCATCTGTTAGGCATCATTTGCACGAAATGAAATCCTCGATGATTTATTTTGCCGGACTCGCGGTGGTTTTAGTGTCCGGCAGCTGCTCCACGGAAAAGGCGGTTGACCAGCAGGGCTATGCGTCTTCCTTGGTGGAGGCAGACATTAACGTGAAAATTTTGGCAGCTCTGGATTCAGGCGACGTTTCCAAAGCTCGCAAGATGGCGGTTCTGCCAGTCTTCCTGGACTTGGACTATTTACAGTTTTGCACTACGAGAGGTATTGTCTCGCCAACACCTGAGCAAACACGAGAGTCGGTAAAATTGGCAAGAGAGACTTTAGACTATATGCTTCATCACCGAGATGATTGGGATTCGAGACGATTGGATGTGCAAGCCGGTATTCGTGGCATTCAGAAGATTTTGACTGAGCCAGAAGATGTTACTAAGTTGAAAGAGCTTTCGGACTTTTTGGCTACCAGGCAATCTGGAAGACCATGATGCCTGGCCAGTCGCCGGATGACCAGAAACCAGAGCCGCTGGTGTGTCTGCCCGTCCGGGACCCGAGATGCCTTGCGGGTGCCTTGCTGGTTGCCTGTTTGGATGGTGTTGGCCGCCGTTGCGCAATTTAAACGCCAATGCAGGGCCGGTCTTCGAGCCTATAGCTCGCGGCCCGGAATGGGTACCACGGCAATCACAGGCACGGGATTTTTCTGTGCCACTTGCGGGGTGTTTTAGAAGGGTATCGGAGCAACGCGGGTGTGGGGCATGAAATTCGTTTCTTATTAATATTTACAGCAGTTTAACGTGTGTGTGAAGCGATGGCGTGCGACCCTCTGATATTGCCACTCTTCAATTCCCGAATCTGACGTGTCTGCCCTTCCACCACGCCCCGCCCTTGGGAGGGCAACCCCCAGTAAAAATGCCCCCGCAACAAAAGGCACACAGTGTTTGCCAAAAAATACAAATTCATTGCCGTTGTGGGCTTCACCCGCCGGGGTTACCTTTAATTAAGAGCTATCATAGGCCCGCCTTTCCGGGACAGTTTTCCCCGCAAGCCGCCGGCCTGAGTCAAATATATATGAAACGAATTGTCTTAAAAAATGTCATCCATCCCCTCTTGAGCCGCACCGGTTCCCTCATCGTGGCGGCCGCCGGTCTGCTGGCCACGGCTGCCCAAGCGCAATTGCCGGCGAATTTTCCCGGCTTCACCGTGACCACTTGCAGCAACAACGCCGTCGCTCCCGGCGACATCTTCCTGTCGGTCACCGACCCAGGCACGAATGGATCCTTCTACATGATGGTCCTCTCCAACGACACCACCCCCGTCTGGTATCAGGCCGCGACCAACGACGTGTATGATTTCAAGCCGTTGACGGACGGTTACCTGCATTACGGCGAATTGTTTCACACCTATTCCTACACCGGCGGCGGCGATGTCTTCCACGATTTGCTCGATGCGAACAACAACCCGGCGGGCGGCGTCGCCGCCGGCAATGGTTATCTGGCCGATTGCCATGATTTTCAACTCCTGCCCAACGGCCACGTGCTCCTGATCGGCTACTACAAGACCCAAATGAACCTCAGTTCCTACGTTGCCGGCGCGTATCCCAACGCGCTGCTCGCGGGCGCGGTCCTGCAGGAGCTCGACGACAATCAAAATGTCGTCTGGCAATGGCGCACCTGGGATCATTTTACCATCAACAGTTATTACGGCCCGTACGGCTATGCCACCAACCCGGCGTCGCTCAATCCCGTGATTGACGGCTTTCATCTGAATTCGGTGGTCTTGGACACCGATGGCAACCTGCTCGTGTCCAACTTCGGCATGGATGTCTGGAAGATCAACCGCCAAACCGGCCAGATCATGTGGCGCCTCGGCGGTTTGGCCAACCAGTTCGCCTTTCCGGGCCTGACGGGCGCGGCTCTCAAGCAGGCCTTGACCGAGTTCTCCGACCATACGGTGACCCGGCTGGCCAATGGGGACATCCTGGTCTTCTGCAACGCCAACCAGGCGGCCACCTATTCCTCGGCGGTGTACGAATACCGGCTTAATGAAACGAGCACGCCCAAAACCGCCACGCTCGTCTGGTCGTACCACCCCGCCACCAATATTTACTCCTGGCATTACGGCAGCGCCCAGCGCCTGCCCAACGGCAACACCTTCATCGGCTGGGGCAGCGCCCAGATCGTCGCCGGCGTGGGCGGCACCACCAACCAGTACATCCCCGCCTGCACCGAGGTCAACCCTGCCGGCCAGGTCGTTTTCGAAATGCGCTACAATGATCCGGTGGCGGACAGCTACCGCGCCTTCCGGTATCCTTACCCGTCGGCGGCGCAGGCGGTCACGGTGTCCGCCTATGAGCTGGCCCAATCCGACACCTACGACTTCCCCGGCACCGGCGTGTCCCTCACCGTGGACAACGGCGGGGGCGGGTACAATCGGTTCGACGTGACCTACACGCCATACGCGCCGGTGAATCCCCAATTCAATGAGACGGCCCCGTGCCTGCTGCCCGTCCGGTTCAGTCTCGCGGAGTTTGCCATGAACCCGCCCACCATGACCAATGACCTTTCATTCAGCACCAGCCTGCTCGGCTACGCCGGCAATCCCACGAACCTCACCCTCTATTACCGCCCGCAAACCGGGTCGGGGGTGTTCGCGCCCATGCCAACCTACTACAACCCGGTGTCCGGCCAGTTGATAATCTACCAGTTGGCGCTCACCGCCCAGGGCGGCGATTTCGGGGAGGTGGCCTTCGGCTATCCGGATGTGGAGCAGGTGCCCTATCCGCCGATTCTGAATGTGGTCGAGAGCTGGCCGGGCGTCCAGCCGGCCGAAGTCATTGCGCCGGCCATGGCCACCAACAGCCTGACCTTTGCGGTCAACCAACAACAACCCGTTTACCTGTCCTGGTCGCCGGTGGGCTTTGCCGGTTGGTACGGTCTTCAGATTGCCACGACCCCGGACTTTGCCACTCCTGTGGTGGACAACACTTATCTGACCGACGCCGCTTATGTATGGATCAATGCCGCCCCCAACACCACCTATTATTGGCGCGTGAACACTTCCAATGACGGCGGCACCAGCAGTTGGGTGACCAACTCCTTCGTCACCGTTCCCCCCGCGCTTCAAATGACCTCCCCCAACGGCGGTGAGGTGTGGCTGCGGGGCACTTCCCATTTCATCCAATGGAATGGCAACCTCCCGGAGAACGTGACGGTGGCGCTGTACAAAAGTGGCGCGCTGATTCAGACCCTCAACCCCGGCGTGCCCGACAAGGGTGCCTTGAAATGGTCCCCCGGCTTTAATCTGGCTCCGGGCAGCGACTACACCATCCAAGTCACCAGCACGACCAATCCCGCCCTGTTCGCCTCCAGCGCCGCGCCCTTCAGCATCATTGATCAACCCGTGCTCAGCCCGGCGGCGGTCACCCGGCTGACCAATGGGACGGTGCAGTTGACGCTGTCGGTGCCCGGTGCGGCGCAGGCCACCTTGCTGGGCTCCACCAATCTCATGACCTGGCAGACCCTCCAGGTGGTGCCGCTCGTCAACGGCAGTGCGGTGGTCCCGGATCCCACCGCCACCAATCTGCCCGCCCGCTTTTACCGCATCCATGTGCCGTGAGGCGGCAGCATTTCATGATCCCTGTCTTTTAACCAAACCTGTTCACTGTAAAAAATGTCTCCCATGAACTTTATAAAATCCATCCTTGGTTATGCCACGCTCACCACGTTGGTCGGTCTGGCGGGCCTCCCGGCCGGCGCCCAACTGTCATTGCCCGCCGACTTTCCCACCCTCGTCATTGTCAGCAACGGCCCGGTGGCGCCCGGTGATTTCCTCGGCACCCTGGGGGCCAAGGGCAACGCCACCAATAATTTCAACGTCGTCTTGGACAACTCGGCCACGCCTCTGTATGATATACCCTTCACCAATCTCTGGCGCGCCGTGACCCCCTCGGGTTTGATCGCCGAAAGCGCCCCCAATGGCTGGCGGCTGCACGATGAGACATTCGCGGTGAAGCAGACGTTTCCCTCCGGCGACGGCCACGATTTCAAACTCCTCCCCAACGGCCACGCCCTGATTCTGGAGAATGAAAACTGGCCGGTCGACATGAGCCGGTATTTCCCGGGCGGCAGACCCGACGCGGTCCTCAGCAGCATGATGCTGACGGAAGTGGACGCCAACAACAACGTCGTCTTTCAATGGCGCGCCCGGAATCATCTGGCGATCACCGACTCGCTTGATTTCAACACGCTGGCCAGCGTGGACTGGACCCACGTCAACGCGCTGACCATTGACCCGTTGGACAACAACTACCTGGTCTCCCTGCGCGGCTTTTGCCAGATTCTGAAAATCAGCCGCACCAACGGGGCGGTCCTCTGGCGCCTGGGCGGCGTTTCAAACCAATTTACTTTTGTGAATGAGCACCCGGAAAACGCCCCCTATTATTTCATTGGCCAGCACAATGTCCACCGTTTGGCCAATGGCGACATCATCTTTTTTGACAACGGCAGTTTGCAGAATCAAGGCTCTCTGCCCGGGCGGACTTATTCCCGCGCCGTCGAATATCATCTGGATGAGACCAACATGATCGCCACGCTCGTCTGGGAATACCGCCACATCCCGGACGTCCTCACCCCCTCCGAGGGCATCGTCAAGCGCTTTACCAATGGCGACACCTATGTGGGCTGGGTTTCCGCCGCCCAAAATGGCACCGGGCCGGTGTTCACCGAGGTTAATGCCTCCAATCAGGTGATGTTTGAAGTGTCCCTGCCGGGCTTCAAATCCCAGACCATTTTGAACAAACAGGTGTGGAACTCGCCGGCCTTGGTTCAATCCGACACCAATCTGGCGGTGATCGCGGGCCAGACCTATAACGGCGCCAACTCGGGCGTCGCCGTGACCGTGAACAGTCTGGGCGGCCCGGCCAACAATCAACTCATCGTCAGCTACCATGACGATGCCGTGCGGTATCCGTTCTTTCCGGGAAAAGAGCCGCAGGTGCTCGTGCCGCGCGTGACCCTCGCAGGCACCAACATCAGCACCCTCTCCGCCACCCTGGTCCTGCCCCTGCCGGCCAATAATTTCTGCTACGACACCCCGTTGTACCCCGATCCCTCCCAATTGACCATTTATCAGCGCCCCGTCATCAGCCAGGGCGTCTTTGCCCCGTTGGCGACCGTATATGATCCGGTGGCCGGCACCCTGACCGCCACCACCACCAATCTGGGCGAGTTCATTTGCACCTACCCGGACCTGCCGGAAATCCCCATCCCCCCCATTTTGCTCGCGCCAGCCTCTCCGACCGTCAACCAGTCTGAACCTGTCACGCTTCAGTGGACCCCCCAGGGCTTTGCCCACTCCTATCATTTGCAGGTCGCCACCGATGCCGGCTTCAACAACCTGGTCGCGGACCAGCCGGCGCTGACGAACTTGACCGACAACCTGACCTACACCCTGCCAAGCGTGCAGGCCGGCTCGAATTATTTCTGGCGTGTAAACGTCGGCAATTACGGCGGCACCAGCACCTGGGCCACCGCCTCCTTTGCCGCCGTGCCGCCCATGATGCAAGTGACCAGCCCGGCGGGCGGGGAGGCCTGGCAGCGCGGCCTGCCGTATTTCATCCGCTGGACCAACAACCTCGCCGAAAACGTCACGATTAAACTCCTCAAAGGCGGTTCCCCGTTCGCCACCATCGCCTCCAATGTGGCCAACCTGGGCGCTTACTATTGGTCCATCAACTACACCAATCTTCCCGCCGACAATTACACCGTCGAGATCCTGAGTGCGACCAACTCCGCCGTGTTTGGCCTGAGCCCCCAGCCCTTCAGCATTGTTGACCCGCCCGGCTTCATTCCCGGCTCGGTGTCTGTGCTCACCAACGGCACGGTGAAATTCGGGTTGACGGCGCCGGGCGCGGCCACCGCCACCGTGTGGGTCTCCACCAATTTAACCTCGTGGCAGGTGCTCCAGCAGGGCCCCGTCACCAACGGCGCGGCGGTGTTTACGGACCCGGCGGCGACCAACCCGGCCCGCTTTTACCAACTCTCCGTGCCTTAATACGGTCGTGTCCGGGCCGCCGGGGCAGATCCTGGCGTCCCGGCTGACCATGGATGCATGATTAAAAAAAACACTCTGATCCTGGCGGCAATCGCGCTGCTGGCGGGCGCGGGGCCGACCGCGGCGCAGACCGATGGCGGCGCCCAGCAGGCGTTGGGTTACAGTTACCTCTCCCCCGTTCCCGGCGCACAATACTGTACGCCCCAAACGTGCTTTGTCCTGATGCGGCTGGCCGCTCTGCCGCCCACCGCCATCACCAACCTGGCCCAGTGTATTCAGGTCTCGGGCGCCAGCAGCGGGCTCCACCTCGGCACCACCCGGATTGCCAGTGACAATCAGACGGTGATCTTTTTTACGCCGTCGGGGTTTAACCAGTACGAACCGGTCACCGTGACCCTCACGCCCTTGGTGGACCTCACCACCAACACCGCCATCCCGCCGTACCAATACCAATTCATGGTGTCCGGTCCCAACACCAATGCGGCCGTGATCACGGCCAGCGCCGCCAATGCCCCGACCGACACCGCGGCCATGGCCTTTGATGACAATCTCAGCACGGAATGGCAGGCTCCTATCGTCCCCAATGGCACCACCAATTTTGCCTGGATTCAGTATTTGTATCCCGGCGGCGCTCTGCATGTCGTGAACCGTTACGCCCTTACCTCCGCCAATGACAACCCGGCCGGGGATCCTGCCGGTTGGCAGTTCTATGGCGTGACCGCCTCCTCCAACCTGGTGCTGCTGGACACGGAGACCGCTCAGACCTTCAGCAGCCGCTTGCAACCCCAGGCTTACGGCTTTACCAACACCGCCGCCTACCGCGGCTACCGTTTGCTGGTCACCCGCGTCAATAATCCCGCCACGGCCACGTCGGTCCAATTGGCCGAACTGGAACTCATCCCCGCCACCGGTTCGTTGCTGTGGGAATGTTGGACCAATCTGGCGGGCACCGCCGTCAGCAATCTCACCAGCAGTCCTTTGTATCCCGCTTATCCCAGTCTCACCGATCAACTGCCAAGTTTCTGCGGGCCGGTCAACTGGGCGCAAAACTATGGCACGCGGGTGTACGGATATGTCACGGCGCCGAACACCGGCGCCTATCAGTTCTGGATCGCCGGCGACGACACCAGCGAATTGTGGTTCAGCACCAACGCCAATCCCGCCAACGCCGGCCTGATCGCTTCCGTCCCCGGTTACACCGCTCCCCAGGTTTGGAACACCTACGCCTCCCAACAATCCGTGCCGTTCACCCTCCAGGCCGGACAGCGCTGTTACCTCGAGGCGCGGCACAAGCAGGGCGGCGGCGGCAACAACCTGGCGGTTGGCTGGGCCATGCCCGGGCAGTCCTTGTCCGCCCCCTCGGAAGTCATCCCCGGGGAAGTGCTCTCCCCGGGCACCCCCGTGGTCGTTGCGCCCGGGGTGATCGTGCCACCGCAGTCCATTACCGCGGCTGCGGGCTTGAACGCCCAGATGAGCGCCACGGCCGCCGGCACCGCCCCACTGGCGTATCAGTGGCAGTTAAACAGCACCAATCTGCTGAACGGCGCCAATTTCTCCGGCGTAAATTCAAACACCCTGACCATTCTGAATGTGGTGCCGGCCGACGCGGGTTCGTATCGGTTGATCGTCACCAACCCGTACGGCAGCGCGACCAGCAGCAACGCCGTTCTCAGCGTTGTGTCTCCGAGCTTGGTGGGGGAATGGCTTGCGGGCGCAGCCAATTGGACGGAGATTTCGGGCTATTCGCCGCCGGGCACTCACGACGGGTACCTCGTCGGCGCCGGCCATTATCTGTTCACGAACGACGTGCCGGCCGGCAAGTCCGGTCAATCGCTTTGGCTCCCCAATGGTGACACGGGCATCGCCATCAGCAACTCGTCCACCTTGGACCTCCATTACACCAACACGTTCGACAACCAACTTGCCAACGCCTTCACCCTCACTTTCTGGGCGAAGGGTTTTCCGACCGGTTGGGCCTATTTCATCTCCAAGAACGGGGACAGCGGTTCGCCCAACTCCGGCTGGACCTTCCGCCGACAGGGAGCTTACGGTAATAATAATCCGTGCTGGACCCTGCGCAGCCCTGGTGGCACGCTCGTCTTGGGGGCGGACTCCTACGGGAGCACTGATGACTTGGGCACATCAACCCTGAATCTCGCGGATGGCAACTGGCACTTCTATGTCGGCGCTTATACCTTGGGGGGCAACCGCAGCCTGTATGTGGATGGTGTGCTGGTTGCTCAGGAGACCGGCCAGGGGGCCTACAACTCGTCCGCGCTGGAACACCTCGTCATCGGCGGCATCGACGACTCGCCGGGCAACAGCTTTGGCAGCTTCTTCACCGGCGAGTTCTACGACGTCCGCGTCTATAACTACGACCTCAGTTTGACCCCTCAGCCATTGGCCGCCATCACCCCGGCCCCATCCAGCCGCCCCGAATCCTCGCCGGCGGTCACCACCCCCCGGCCCGTCCCCGCCCTCCCGGCGGCCCCCTTGGCCCCTCCGGTCACGGCCGTACCCCTGGCCAATTCCTTGGGCACGCCGGCAGGCGTGACCCCCGGGCAGGACGGCATCATGCCCAACGGGGTCTCCGTCCCCACGGACTTTCCCTACCTCAACATCACCACCAGCAACAATCCCGATCCGGAATTTATCTTCATTGACAACCGTGGCGGCAACGGCGATCCGTGGAACGTCATTTTTGATAATTCCGGCCAGCCAGTGTGGTATGCCAAGTACCCCGACGAACGGCGCGACATGGTCGTCCAGCACAACGGCGTGCTCACCATGCTGGCCCGCGACGAAGGCGGTGACCATTACAACGGTTTCAACACCAACTACCAGCAGATTGTCCAATACTGGACCACCAACGGTTACAGCGGCGACGAGCATGAGCTCCAGGTGCTGGCCGATGGAACCTACTTCACCACCGCCCTCCAGACGGAAACCGTGGACATGAGCCGGTACATTGCCGGCGGCCAGACCAACGCCTCCGTCACCGAAGGCGCCATCCAGGAGTTCACGGCCGCGGGCGACTTGATTATGCAATGGCGCGCCTGGGATCATATCAACATCCTGGACGAGCAGGCCTTCATTGATCTCACCTCCAGCAGCTTGGATTTCACCCACATGAATTCCATTGATGCGGACACCGACGGCAACATCCTGTTGTCCAGCCGCAACACCAGCGAATGCACCAAGATTGACCGGAACACCGGCGCCATCATCTGGCGGCTGGGCGGGGTGCACAGCAGCTTCACCTTTCCGAATGATCCGCTGACCGGCCCGCGCAACCAGCACGCCTTCCGCATGGTCACCACCAACGATTACACCCTGTTCGATGATGGCAACTTGCACAACCCCTCCGTGTCGCGCGGGGTGGAATACCTGGTGAACACCAACAACCTGACTGCCACGCTGGTCTGGCAGTATCCACCCGCGCCCAACACCTCCCTTTATGCGTATTATATGGGCAACACCCAGCGGTTGCCCAATGGCAACACCCTGATTGA
>Ga0182012_10000771_pt1 | contig 35003 bp, 27 predicted proteins | sample 612S2SmetaG_FD_120486 | JGI IMG/M metagenome (GOLD analysis project Ga0182012, IMG submission 120486) | Permafrost microbial communities from Stordalen Mire, Sweden - 612S2S metaG | ecosystem: Environmental > Terrestrial > Soil > Wetlands > Permafrost | place: Sweden: Stordalen | collected...
CTATCATTCGCGCTTCGACGCACCGCTGCAAAGCGACATCGAGTCAATCGCTTCGACTCTCGAAGGCTGGCAACGGCGCACCCTCGCGCCCAACGACGTTGCACGCGACGCCGCCGATGCGGTAGCGGCCGCGTACGGACCACCCGGACAAGTCGCCACGCTCGTACTTCCCGCAGACGTGTCCTGGGGCGAAGTCGACGCACCCAGTGCGTGGCCCGTCGCGTCACGTTCGTCACCGCTCGATATCACCGACGCGGACCTCGCCGCAGCGACGCGCGCCCTGCGCACGAAGCGCGCGGCGATACTCCTTGGGGGCAGCGCACTCGACGCCGAACAAATCGCCCTCGCCGAACGGATCACCCAGGCGACGGGTGCTCGTCTCTTGATGGAGACGTTTCCCACGATCCTCGAGCGTGGCGAAGGTATACCCGCTCCCGAACGCCTCATCTACTTGAGCGAATTCGCCATCGCACAACTGAAGGACGTAGAAGCGCTCGTGCTCATCGGTTCAAAAGAACCAGTTGGTTTCTTCGCGTACCCCGACGTGGCGAGTCGTCTCGTTGCCCCCGAGGCGTCGGTCATCGCGCTCGCACCACCGGGCGCCGACACGAGAACGGCCTTGCTCGAGTTGGCGAAGGAGTTGAACGCGTCAGTGACCCGGCGCGAGCCCGGCGAGCAGGTACAAGCGCCCAGCGGTGCGCTCACGAGCCAGAGTTTCGCCGCCGCGGTGGGTGCGACGATGTTCGAGGGATTGATCGTTGCCGACGAGTCCATCTCGAGTGGCGTCCATCTCTTTGGCGCGACCGAGCACGGACCGCGCCACCGCTGGATGTCGCTGACGGGAGGCTCGATTGGCTACGGGCTGCCCGTCGCCCTGGGCGCCGCAGTCGCGAGTGGCGAGCGCGTGCTGTGCCTCGAGGCAGACGGTTCGATGATGTACACGCCCCAGGCGCTGTGGACCATGGCTCGAGAGTCACTCGACGTGACCGTGGTCGCGTTGAGTAACCGAAGTTACGCCATTCTCAACCTCGAGCGTCAACGCGTCGGAGCAACGAGAGAGGGCGCCACCAGTCAGCGCATGCTCGATCTCGACGACCCACCGCTCGACCTCTGCGCGATCGCGACCGGACTTGGCGTGCCGTCACTGCGGGCGACGTCCGCTGAGGAGTTAGTCGAGGCGCTACGGCGCTCGTACTTCACGCCGGGCCCGATGTTCATCGAAGCCGTGCTACCCAAGGGACTCGGCTAAAGGTCGAACTCGGCGACCACCGGCGCGTGGTCCGACGGCTTCTCACCCTTGCGCGCCTCGCGGTCGACGTAACTCGCCGTCGCCTTGTGCAACAGAACCTCGTCCACGTAGACCAAGTCGATGCGAAGGCCCCAACCGCGATGAAATGAGCCGCTTCGATAGTCCCACCACGTGAAGCAAGGTTCGCCAGGGTTGAGCTGACGCGTGAGGTCGACCAAACCCGTCGCCTCGATGGCGCGAAGGGCCGCGCGCTCGGGTTCGCTGACGTGGGTCGCACCCTCGAAAAGACTCGGGTCATAGCAGTCCAAGTCCGTCGGCGCGACGTTGAAGTCACCGCCGACCACGACGGACTTGGTCGGGTCGCGTTCGGCGAGTATCCGGGCCAAGGCGGCGAGCCACTCGAGCTTGTAGGCGTAGTGCGGGTCGTCGAGCGCACGTCCGTTGGGAACGTAACACGAATACACCCGCAGCCCAGCGCACGTCGCACCAATGAGTCTCGCTTCGGGGTCCTCGTCGCCGAAGCCGCGTCGCACGTCTTCTATCCCCACCCTTGAAAGTATCGCGACGCCGTTCCACTGGCCCTGTCCGTAGTGAGCAGACTCGTAACCGAGTGCGGCGAGTGGTGCGAACGGAAACTTTTCGTCAGACTGCTTGGTCTCTTGAATGAGCACGATGTCGGGCGCGTGTTCGACGAGCCAGGATTCCACGCGCCCCCAGCGCGCCGTCAATGAATTGACGTTCCAGGTGGCGAGTTTCACGTCGCGTCGACAATGACGAAGAGAAGATCCGCCTCGACCGCCAACTGGCCTTCGACACTCGCGCGACCGTGTCCCTTGCCGCCTCTCGCCGAGAGACGTGTCATCTCGCACTCGAGCAGCACAGTATCGCCGGGCAGCACCTGACGGCGAAAGCGCGCGGACTCGACGCCGCCAAAGAGAGGTAGGCGCCCCGTGTACTTGGGATCGGTCAATACCGCCACGGCCCCACACTGGGCGATCGCTTCGAGCAACAGGACACCCGGCGTTATGGGCCGACCCGGGAAGTGACCAGGAAAGAACCACTCATCACCATTGAGGGTCCACTCACCGCTGGCTCGACGTCCCGGCTCGATACTGACCATGACGTCCACGAGCAGGAACGGTGGCCGGTGAGGCAACCAGTGGGCTGGATCGAGCGAAAGTTCACTCACGTCAGGGCTAGCTCCGCGATTCGTCGCTCACTGTCCACGGTGATCAATCGGAACGTCCGATGGTCGCCGCGCTTTAGGACGTCTCGTGCTCGCGCCGGCGCGGGCGTGCCGAGCAACGTAGTGGGGGCGTAACACTCCACGTATTTGGCGCCGCGTAACTTCACCCTGATGACGGCGCCGTGACTCGTGAACGCGGTGACCTCGCCCTCGAACTTCGATCCAATCTTGTGGGCGTTCTTGAACGAACTGAAGTCGGACTCGGGGTTCACTGGATGGCGGCCCCGGCGAAGCGCCACCGCCGGCTCAGCGGGCTTCTTCTTTGACACGACGCTCGCAGCCTTGAGGACTTTCTTTACCGGGGTGGGCACCTTGAGTGCCGCTTTCTTTGGCGCGGTAGCCTTCTTCGCGATTTTCTTAGGCGCGACGTCGATGTGTTTGGGCGCAAGGTCGGCGACCTTCGGCGTCTTCTTCGTGGTTTTGGTTGGAACCTTGACGGCTTTGGCTACCTTCTTGGGGGCCTTCGCCGCCTTGACCGCCTTGAGCGGTGTCAGTGTCGTGCCGATGGTCGGCGTTGCACCACCGGGCAGGGTGAGCGAGAGCTTCTTCACCGCGCGCGCGGATTTGGCCCCCCGCACCGGTATGCGCGGCGTGAAAACCCAGCCCACGCCCTTCACTGGCTTGCCACCGATGAGTCGATTGGCGTCGAACAACCACGGGTACTCCTCGTGGAACTCCTGGAAGGAATCGTTGCTCAAGACCACTGCGTTGATGCGTTGGGCGATCTTCAAGATGAAGGCGTCACCTCGTCCAATCGCCCCGGCCGGCGGTGTCACGATCTCGCCAGCTAACTCAGCCTCTTTGAAACGTGCCCGCTCACTCGTGGCGACGCGGTGCTCGAAACTCGCGTCAACGACGACGATGACCTCGGTGTGGGGGTTCTCTTCCATGAACGAGCGCACCGCCTCGTCGAGCTGCACGAGACTCGGTACCGTCCGCCCTTCGGTCGCTAGGTTCGAGCCATCGACGACGATCCTGAGCCGGCCGGCCTTGGGCGGGCTCACCCGATTGACCGTTTCAGCAGGTCGGCCTGCTCAGCGGCGTGCACGAGCCCGCTGCCCGTGGCGGGACTCGCCGATTCGGCTCGAGCCACGTGGCGCACTTTCTTGTCGCGGAGTTGGTCGTGCATGCGCAAGTGCACGAAGGGCCACGCCCCCATGTTCTCGGGTTCCTCTTGCAGCCACACGACTTCGTCGGCCGCCTCGTACGACTGAAGGATCTCTTCGATCCGCGCGGTGGGCCACGGGTAGATTTGCTCCACTCGCACCACGGCGACGTGCGCACCGATCTCGTTGCGCTTCGCGATCGCCTCGTGGGCGATCTTGCCACTCGCGAGTACGACGCGAGTCACGCTCGCGCGCTCGACGGACGAATCGTCGAGCACGCTCTGGAACGAGCCTGACTCGAACTCCTCCAGCTTCGAGCGAGTCTGTTGCGCACGCAGCATGGACTTAGGTGTGAAAACGATCAGCGGAGTGATGTTCTCGCGCAGCACTTGACTACGCAGCAGGTGGAAGTACTGCGCAGATGTCGTGGGCTGGGCGACGCGAATGTTGTTGCGCGCGCACAACGACAAGAAGCGCTCGATACGTCCGCTCGAGTGCTCGGGCCCCTGGCCCTCGTAGCCGTGCGGTAGCAGCATCGTGAGGCTGGCGTGCTGGCCCCACTTATCCTCGGCGGCGACCAGGAAGTTGTCGATGATGATCTCGGCCCCGTTGACGAAGTCGCCGAACTGCGCCTCCCAGGCGACCAAGGTGTTCGTCGCCTCGACCGAATACCCATAGTCGAAGCCCAGGGCGGCGTACTCACTGAGAAACGAGTCGCGCACGGTAAAGAACGCTGGCGAATCCAGATTCGCGAGCGGCACGTACTGGTTTCCGTTCTCGTAATCAATGAGCGCGGCGTGGCGGTGCGAAAAGGTACCTCGACGAGAGTCCTGACCCATGAGCCGGACGTTGGAGCCACCTTTGACCAGTGTGCCAAAGGCGAGTGCCTCACCGAGTGCCCAGTCGACCTCTCCCGCGTCGAGCATCGCTTGACGTTGGACGAACTGACGCTCGAGCTTGGGGTGAATGGTGAAACCTTCGGGCGCGGTCATCGTGACCCGCGCGATGTCGAGCAACGTCGCGCGGTCCACTCCGGTGGGCGGTGGGTCGAGGTCCTCGGGGATCTCGGCGACCGGAACACCATCCAGACTGGGCACGGGCACCGTGCGAACCTCGTCTAAGACCGTCTGGAGACGCGCGTTGAACTGGTCGAGTTCGGCTTCGGCCTGTTCTATCGAGATATCGCCGCGGCGCACCAGGGTCTCGGTGTAGATCTTTCGCACCGAGCGCATCTGGTCGATGATCTTGTACATCTGGGGTTGGGTGTAACTCGGATCATCGCCCTCGTTGTGGCCGTGACGCCGGTAACAGACGATGTCGAGTACCACGTCGCGGTGAAACGTCTCGCGGTAGTCGTAGGCGAGGCGCGCCGCTCTCGCGCACGCTTCGGGGTCGTCACCGTTCACGTGAAAGATCGGTGCTTGGATCATCTTGGCGACGTCAGTCGGGTAGTAACTGGTGCGCGCCGACTCGGGTGCGGTGGTAAACCCGACCTGATTGTTGATAACGATGTGAATCGCTCCACCGACGCGGTAACCCGAGAGTTGGGACATATTGAGCGTTTCGGCGACTACGCCCTGACCCGCGAAGGCGGCGTCACCGTGGATGAGAATCGCCAGATACGGAAAGACCTCAGCCATCTTTTCCCACTGCGTGCCGTCGCTCGGTCGGATGACGAGGTCTTGCTTGGCCCGCACGATGCCCTCGACGACGGGACTGACCGCTTCGAGGTGCGATGGATTCGAAGCCATCGAGACTTCGATCGCCGCGCCGCGCGGGTTCTTGAAGGTGCCGCGGGCACCCTTGTGGTATTTGACGTCGCCACTGCCCTGAACGCTCTCGGGGTCGAGATTCCCCTCGAACTCAGAGAAGATGTCGCTGTAGGACTTACCAACGATGTTCGCGAGCACGTTGAGGCGCCCTCGATGGGCCATACCAATGACTGCCTCGCGAAGTCCATCGTCGGACGCCACGTCCAAGATGGTCTGTAACGCGACGATGGTGGACTCTCCGCCTTCGAGCCCGAATCGCTTTTGGCCCACGTAGCGCGAGTGGAGGAACTTCTCGAAGACTTCGGCCTCGTTGAGCGCCTCGAGCACGCGATGCTGCTGCTCGACGGTCATGGTCTGTTTCACGCCCTCAACGCGTTGCTGGATCCAGCGCTTCTGCTCGGGATCCATGATGTGGCCATACTCAATACCAATCGTGCGACAGTAAGCGTCACGCAAGATCGCGAGAATCTCTTCGAGGGTCGCCTCGCTCTTGCCCGCGAGTCCGGCGACCACGAAGGTTCGCTGAAGGTCCCAGATGGTGAGCCCGTAGGTCGCGAGGTCCAACTCCGAATGCAGCGCCGGCGGCTCGCTCGACAAAGGGTCAAGGTGCGCGTTCAAATGTCCACGCACCCGGTACATGTTGATGAGTTCCTGAACACGAATCTGCTTCAGGATCCTTTCGGCGTCACCCTCGCCGGCTGCGGGATTGCGGTCGCGCGACCACTGCGCGGGCTCGAAGGGGACACCCAGCGAGGTGAAGATCTCCTCGTAGAAGTCGTGGCCACCGGTCAGGCATTCGGCGACGTACTTCAAAAACAGACCGGACTCGGCGCCCTGGATGATCCGGTGATCGTAGGTCGACGTAAGAGTAAGGACTTTGCCGACGCCCAGTTCAGCGAGCGCCCGCGGGTCCGCTGCTTCGAAGCCCGCCGGCCAGTTCAACGCGCCGACGCCGAAGATCGCACCCTGACCGGGCATGAGTCGCGGGACCGACTGGACCGTGCCGAGCGTTCCCGGATTAGTGAGCGAGACCGTCGCGCCCACGAAGTCGTCGGCGCCAAACGAAGCGCTGTGAATCTTTCGCACCAAGCTCTCGTAGGCAAGGAGGAACTCTCGGAAATCCAAGGTGTCCGCGTCGCGAATGACGGGCACGAGCAGGTTGCGGGTACCGTCGGGACGCTCGACGTCGACAGCGAGCCCGAGGCCCACGTGTTCGTGGCGGCGCACTCCGGGGGTGCCCTTCTCGTCAACCGCATCCACGAAGGTCGCGTTGAGTGCGGATATCTCACCCAGGCCCTTCACGATCGCAAAGGCGATGAAGTGCGTGAAGGACACCTTGGCGCCGCTCGCACGAGCGAGCGACTCATTCAGGGCAATTCGATTGATCTCGAGAAGCCTCGCCGACACCGTGCGGACGCTGGTCGCGGTGGGTACCGCGAGACTCGCGTTCATATTGGTCACGATTCGCGCCGCCGCACCGCGAAGGGGCGTCGCTTCCTCGTCGATGTCGATAACGGGCTTGGCCGGGACCGCGTGCACGATGCTCGTGGCGACCGTGGGCACCGTCGAACGCTGATAATCGGCGAAGAATTCGCGCCAACTCGCTGACACCGAGTCTGGATCGGCGAGAAAACGGTCGTACATGTCGTCGACGAGCCACGCATTGGGCCCGAAGGATCCCTTTATTGCGCGAGGTGGGACTGAGTCTGGCGGCGTCGTCACCCCTCCAGCCTAGGGGCGGCGAACACGCCAGCGATGGGACGACAGCCCGAGTAAAGCCGGTAGGTTTCGCTTATGAGTTCCGCTCACGCGATGCCCCAAGGCCTGCACTTCGTCGCCGATTCGCCCGTCGAGGGCCTAGCGGTCGCCGAACGTAGGGTGCAAAACCCTCTCGCCAGCGTCATCTGCGTGCACGGTGGGCTCGACCGGGGTGGCTCCTTTGCCCGCCTGGCCCGGCGCCTGGAGTTCTTTGACCTCATTGCCTACGACCGACGCGGGTACCAAGGTTCAAGGAGCCTTGGACCACTCGGGCTCGACTATCACGTCGACGACCTACTCGACCTCGCTCGGCGCGAAGCCGCTCGCGGCCCGGTGATCTATTTCGGCCACAGTTTCGGTGGTGTGGTGGCCCTGGGAGCCGCGCTGCGCGAGCCGGTTCTCTCACAACAAGTGATCGCCTACGAGGCACCCCTCCCCTGGGTTCGTTCCCGCGAAGGTTCACGATCGATTCTCGCCGAAGACCCCGAATACGAAGCCGAGGTCTTCTTTCGGCGCATGGTCTCGAACAGTGCTTGGGAGCGGCTCAGCGAACTCGAGAAACGGTCGCGCCGCCTCGACGGCGCCGCCCTCTACAGCGATCTTTCGCTCTTGCGCACCGGCGCGACTCCCTTTGACCTAACCCAACTCGAGGTTCCCACTCTCTACGCCCACGGCGACGCGTACCACCTTGAGTACTACCGATCACTATGCCGTGACCTACGAGAACTCAGTCCCCTCATCGAGACCTGTGAGCTCGAAAGGGCGGGTCACGGCGCCCACCTTTCGCAACCTGACCTTTTGGCCTCACTGATCCTTAATACATGGAGAGAACGATGCGTGTTGGAATAACGGGCTCCTCGGGATTCATTGGCAGCGCACTCGTCGCGGCGCTGCACGAGCGCGGCGACGAGGTCGTGCGATTCGTGCGACCCGGTGCACAATTCCAAGACTCCGTCATCCGATGGGATCCGGTACGTGGTCTCGTCGACGATGACGACCTTCGACGCGCCGGCAGCCTCGACGCGGTCGTACATCTCGCGGGTGCCGGTATCGCCGATAAACGATGGAACGACGCACGTAAACAAGAGATCCTTCTCTCGCGCACCCAATCAACGTCGCTCCTCGTCCGAGCACTTTCCTCGATGACTTCACCACCCGGGAAGCTTGCGAGTGGTTCGGCCATTGGCATCTACGGCTCACGAGGCGATGAATTGCTCGACGAGCATTCGAGTCACGGCGACGATTTCCTCGCCGGAGTATGCGAACAGTGGGAAGCAGCCGCTTCTGACTACGGACGGCACGGCAGCTCGGTCGCCCTGCTTCGCACGGGCATCGTCATGGGCTTAAAGGGCGGCGCACTCAAGAAGCAGCTCCCGCTCTTTCGCGCGGGGCTCGGCGGCCGGTTGTCCGACGGACGCCAATGGATAAGCCCTATTTCGCTGCGCGATCACGTTCGCGCGACTCTCTTCGTGCTCGATAATGCGCTCGTGGGTCCCGTGAACTTAGTCGCCCCCTCGCCGCTCACCAATCGCGACTTTACCCACGTACTCGCGTCCCAGCTTCACCGGCCCTCGGTCGCATCGGTCCCGGCCTTCGCTCTGAAGCTCGTCCTCGGTTCCGAACTCGTTTCCGGCGCGATCCTCGCGAGCCAGCGAGTCGTACCGCTCGTGCTGAGCGGTCGCGGATTCGAATTCAACGACGCGACTTTCGAGGACATCGCTCGTTCACTGGCCAACTGATCGCCCTGGGACAGCGCGACAGGAGTCCAACGTTCGCACTGGGGCGCTCTTAAGGCTTGAACTTGCACCTCGATTGTTGCTCAATTCCAGTACACCGCGAACGTACGGCGAGGGACATTTAACGGAACGGCTACTGTTGCACTTTATGAGCAGGCTGCTTTCGGTGGAAAATCTCCAGGTTCAATTCAAGATGAGAACCGGGAATGCCATTGCTGTGGACAACTTCTCGCTAACCGTCGAGTCCGGGCAGTGCGTGGGAATCGTGGGCGAGTCAGGTTGCGGCAAGAGCACGACCGGCTTTGCCATCATGCAACTCCTCGCTGGCAACGGATTCATCACTGATGGACGTATTGTCTTTGACGGCACCGACCTCGCCACGCTCAGCGAGAAGGACATGCAAGACGTCCGAGGCAACAAGATCGCCCTCATCCCCCAAGACCCCTTGACGTCACTCAATCCCACCACGAAGATCGGCCGCCAGGTCGGCGAAGGCTACAAGATTCACCGCGGCGCCAGTGACGAAGAGGCGACCAAGCGCGTCCTCGAGGTCCTCGAGATGGTAGAAATGCCCCGGCCCAAAGAGCGTCTCAACCAATATCCCTTCGAACTTTCCGGTGGCCTGCGCCAGCGAGTGATGATCGCGATGGGCCTCGTTTGTGCTCCAAGCCTGCTCATCGCCGACGAGCCGACAACCGCGCTCGACGTCACGATCCAAGAGCAGATACTGGACATCTTCGACTCACTGCGAAAAGAACTGGCTATGAGTGTCATTCTGATCACCCACGACATGGGGGTGATTGCGGGACGCACCGACAACGTGGTGGTGATGTACGCGGGACGAAAGGCCGAAGAGAACACCACCGAGAAGCTCTTCGCCACCATGCGCCACCCCTACACCCAGGCACTTCTCGCCTCGGTGCCGAGCATCGACGCTTCCAAGGGCGCCACGCTTCGCTCAATTGCGGGTCTGCCACCGGACTTGTCAAAGGAGATCATGGCGTGCCGCTTCGCGCCTCGGTGCCAGTACGCCACCGCGAAGTGCCATAACGAAGATCCCCCGGCGACGGTGGACAAAGACGGCTCGGAGTACGCCTGCTTCTACCCCGTGAACGGCCCGGCGGGGCTCGACGAAGTCAAGGTCGAGATTCGCGAGCGAACCGTGTCGACCAAGGAAATACTTCGCATCACTTCGCTCACCAAGGAGTTTCCTATCCGAAGTGGACCGCTTCGTCGAAAGACCGGCAAAGTGCACGCCGTGTCGGGCGTCTCATTCGCGGTATACGAAGGAGAGACCTTTGGGCTCGTGGGCGAGTCGGGTTGCGGCAAGACCACCACCGGAAGAATGATCGTTGGCCTCGAGCATCCCAACAGCGGTGAGATTATCTTCGAGGATAGGGACGTGACGTCGATGAAAGGCCGCGCGACGCGCGCCTTGCAGCGCGACCGTCAGATGATGTTCCAGGACCCTTACTCGTCACTCAACCCTCGCATGAAGGTAGGCGACATCATCCGCGAGCCCCTCGCGATTCAAAAAGTCGGGACCCACCAAGAACAGGTCCAGCAGGTCGCTCGCCTCATGACTGCCGTGGGTCTAGATCCCGCGTCTGCCCAGCGCCACCCCCACGAATTCTCCGGTGGGCAACGCCAACGCATTGGTCTCGCGCGCGCGCTCGCGCTCAATCCAAAGCTCGTCGTCGCCGACGAACCCGTCTCGGCCCTGGATGTGTCGATCCAAGCTCAGATCTTGAACCTCATGAAGGAACTTCAGCAGGATTTGGGCGTAAGTTTCGTCATGGTCTCTCACGACCTTGCGGTCGTGAACTATATGGCCGACCGAATCGGTGTCATGTACTTGGGCGAAATCGTGGAAGTCGGTGACTCCGAGTCAGTCTTTCGTAGGCCCGCGCATCCCTACACCCAGGGCTTACTGAACGCAGTGCCTCTGCCCGATCCCAAGGAGGCGAAGAACCGAAAAGGCATCAAGATTGAAGGTGAGCTACCCAGCTCGGCCAACCCCCCTTCCGGCTGTCGATTCCGCACGCGATGCCCCCGCGCCCAAGAGGTGTGCGCTGAAGTTGCACCGCCAATGCAGTCCTTTGGCCCGGTGCACGAGGCGGCCTGCTACTTTCCACTTGTCACGCCAGTTTCCGTGGGAGCGACGAAAGCGGTGCGCAAATCGACAAAGAAGTCGACGGGCGAGGTCTAATCCCGCCTCGGCACTTCACACGTCAGTTCGTGGTTCTTGACGAACTGAAGAGTCCAAGTTATTTCACGTATCTCCTTTGGAGTAACGTGCGAACTCCTGCTCACGTCGGTGTGGTTTTCCCAAGAAAAATCAGAACTTAACACTTCCCTCGGAAATACATGGCAACTTTGTTGCCACTACTTACCAAACGGTATACTCTGGCAAAACTTAGTCAAAGGACTACGGACTGGCTTAGGTCAAGCCATCTGGGGAGGAAAGAATGAAACACACTGCAAGATTTCGACAGTTGGCGTCTATCGGCGTCGTTGTCGCGATGTCGGTCGTTGGACTTACCGCCGCGACAGCCAGCGCGGCGGCGAAACCGAGCGGTACCATAACTTTTGCCGAAGCAGCGAGCGCGCACCCGAACTATATCTTTCCAGTGGTGTCGTGTAACTACTTCTCGGTGGCGAACCTCAATCAATTCCAGGAATTGATGTATCGTCCGGCCTACTACTTCGGCCTCGGATCCTCGGTCGCCGTGCAGCCAAAGCTTTCTCCCGCTGATCTTCCAACAGCCTCGAACGGCGACAAGACCTTCACGATGGACCTCAAGGGATGGAAGTTCTCCAACGGGCAGACCATTGACGCACAGTCAATCGCCTTCTTCTTGAACATGTACAAGGCGTTCACCGCGCCCGTGGGCGGCAAAACGCCCAACGCCGGTGACGACTGTGGCTACAACGCTGGTTACGGTATTCCCGACCAGATCAAGAGCGTCTCGTACCCCGACGGTCCGACGGGTCTCAAAGTGGTCATCAACTTCACCACCAAGGAGAACCCTAACTGGCTGCTCTACAACGAACTCGGCCAGATTCAGCCACTGCCCAACTCATGGGACGTGACCGCCACCGGTCCAAGCGCCTGCGCCACCGCGGCGTACAACTCGGCGACTGCGAACAAGGACTGCATTGCCGTCTACAACTACTTGAACGCCCAGTCGCTCAAGACCAACACCTGGACCAGCAGTTTTTGGCAGGTGGACACTGGTCCATGGAAGTTGACCGCCGCTGACGCATTAGGTGACGTGACCTTCGTTCCGAACACCAAGTACAGCGGTCCGGTGAAGGCCAAGGTCGCAGAGTTCAAGGAAAAGGCGTACGCATCATCGACCGCCATTCAAGAGGACCTCGCGACGGGCGCCATTCAACAGGGCCCGGTCGACCCAACTGCGCTACCTTCAGGAGCTACCAAGCCGGGCGGACTGGGCAAGAACCTTCCGTCGTTGTCGGCCAACTACAACCTGGTCACCGGTGAGTCGTGGTCGTTCAACTACGACCCGTTCGTCTTGGGCAACAACTCTTCGGGACCGACCAAGGCAAACACTTTGGTGCGTAATTCTGAGCTGAAGCAGTTGTACGTTCGCCAGGCTCTCCAAGAAGGCGTTGACCAGGCGGGCATCATCGAGTCGGTGGACAAGAACTACGCAATCCCTACGTGCAGTCCAATCCCCGCCGACGTGCCTACTTCGATCGCGAAGCCAATCAAGTGCGCCTACAGTTACTCGACCAAGAAGGGACTCGCCCTGCTCACCAGCCACGGTTGGAAATTGATTTCGGGCAAAGCCACCTGTGAGAGTCCAGGAACGGGCTCAAGTGACTGTGGTGCCGGTATTCCCAAGGGTTCGATTCTCCAATTCAAGTTCTCGTACCTGAGCGCGGCAGCGGCACCTTCGAGCGCCGACACCGCTCAGGCGCAGATCGACGCTTGGAAGACCGAGGGCATCGAGATCCAGCCCGAGCCACAAGGCTTTGACACCGCGGTTACCACGTGCGCTGATGAGGACATCTGCTCATGGGGTGCTGGATGGATCTACGCGCCGGACTACTACCCGACCGGTGAGTCGCTCTTCGTGCCGGGAGCCGGGTTCAACGTGGGAAGTTACGACAACGCCACGATGACCAAGCTCGTCAAGGGTACCGACTTCGGTAACACGACGCTTGACACCTTCGGTAAGTTCGCGGCAAAGAACCTCCCGGTTCTCTACGTTCCGAACCCCACCGCGACGGTCGAGGTTTCCAAGCAGCTGAAGGGCGTTCTACCGAACAACCCGCTGCAGAACTTCAACCCCGAGTACCTAAGCCTCAAGTAGTTGCGACAACTCCCAGCGCGTTCGCGCGTTGGGCCAATAACAAAAGCCTCCCCTTCGGGGGAGGCTTTTGTTATTGGCGTCGAGCGACGACCATCGATGTTCGCTTGGTGTTAACTGATATCAACTCGCCACAACACCACCTGCGTCAGCGCTGATCCAAAATTGCCAGTGCACGCGCTTGCTATAGTTCGCACATGCTGTACTACATCGGGCGACGACTCCTGCAGGGGTTTTTCGTCCTCTTGTTGGTATTAGTTTTCACCTTCACCCTCCCCTACTTCTTGCCTCACGGAGCGCTCAACGCCGCGTACTTCAATTGCGCCGAGCACCAGACCAAGGCGTGCATCGATACGTTTGCGAATACCTACGGGCTCAACCAGCCTTACTTCCAGCGCCTGTGGCACTACCTATGGGGCGTCTTCATCCATTTCAACCTCGGACTCTCCTTCAAGGACTCACCACCCCAGATCACCGGCATCCTGCGCGTCTACATCCCACGCACGTTCTTTCTGGCCCTCAGCGCATTTATTCTCGCCACGGTGGTCGCAATTCCTCTTGGCATCTACCAGGCGTGGCGTCGCAACCGTCCGGCGGACTACTGGTTCACCGGCGTCACGTTCATGATGTACGCGACGCCTCCTTTCGTTCTGGGCTTCTTGATGCTCGACGCCTTCGCCATCCATACGTTCCACTTGCCCGACTCACCACCGCTCGGCGTGCATCCTTGGGCGATGTTCACCGACCCAAAGGGTTTCATCTTGCCCGTGCTCACCCTCACTTCCTTGCAGATCGGCTCCTATAGCCGCTACATGCGTTCGAACGTGATCGACGTCTTGGTCCAGGACTACATCCGAACCGCTCGAGCCAAAGGATGCAGCCCGCGCCAGATCCTCATGCGACACACATTTCGAAACGCCATGACCTCCATTGTCACGGTCCTCGGTGTCTCCATCCCCGGACTGCTCGCCGGCGCGGTGATCACCGAGTCGGTGTTCAACTATCCGGGCCTCGGTCTCATCGTGGTCCAGGCCGCTCAGGACTTTGACACGATGGTCGTGCTCGGAGTGACCGTCGTCGTTACCGTGATGGCCGTGCTCGGTAACCTCATCGCCGACATAAGTCTGGTGTTCATCAATCCCCGGATTCGGATTATGGGAACGGAAAAATGAGCAATTCCGACGGCACCGGCGCACCAGGGAACTTCATCGGCCCTGATGTTCCCTTCCCGGGTGCAGAGTCATCGGTATCCTCGGTTGGCGAAGAGTCATCCTTCAGTCCTTCGGACAAGGTCGAGTCGAACTTCCGCCAGGGCCTTCGAGTCTTCGCGAGGAACAAATTGGCGCTGATCTCGGTCTACGTCTTGGGACTTCTCGTCATCGCGTGCTTCATCGTGCCGATATTCTGGCGAACCAATCAGACCTCGCTCCTGCAGCAGATCGGCGTGCCCCAGAACCAGCCTCCGTCGTTGCACCACCTCTTGGGCACCGACGTCAACGGATTCGACGAACTCGGTCGGATCCTCTACGGCGGCAAGTACTCGCTCACCCTGGGCTTCCTGGCGGGTCTCATCACCATCGTCGTGGGCACACTGTACGGGATGATCTCGGGATTCTTTGGCGGCATCGTCGACACGATCATGATGCGCCTTCTCGACGCCATGCTCTCGATTCCCAACTTGTTCCTGATCATCGCCCTCGTCGCGGTCTTTGGAAAGTCGACGCCATTTCTCATCATCGTGATTGGTATGACCGGTTGGTTCCTCACCGCCCGTCTCATCCGCTCCGACGCATTGGTCATCAAGAATTTGGAATATTCCCAGGCTTCGCTCGCAATGGGTGCATCGAAGCTCCACGTCATCCGTCGCCACGTGTTCGTCAATTCAATGGGCAACATCGTCACCGTCGGCACTTTCTCGGTCGCTGACGCAATCCAGCTGCTCTCGGCGTTGGGTTTCCTGGGTCTCGGTATCCAATTGCCCGCCACTGACTGGGGCACGATGCTCAACGAAGGCACCCAGGAACTCTGGAATGGCTATTGGTGGGAGGTCTTTCCCGTCTCGATACTCTTCATCGTCGTGATCGTCTGCATCAACTTCATCGGCGACGCGATGCGCGACATCTTCGAGGTACGCCTGCGCGACCGCTAAAGAGCTTCACTCTATTTGACGTCAAGATGCGAGAGACCGAAGCGCCGGTAGCGACCAGCTACGACGATGCCATTCGCTGGGTCCGTGAACGGCAAGAGCCTCAAGGTGCTCGCGTGAACCGTAGCCCTTGTTCGACTCCCAACGGTAGACGGGAAGTCGCGGATCCAGTCCCACCATGAAGGCGTCGCGGTCCACCTTGGCGAGCACCGAGGCCGCGGCGATGGTCGCGCATCTCGCGTCGCCGCGCACGAGTGACTCGTGGGCCATGGTGGCGTAGCGCAGTTCAGGCACCGGGAGGTCAGCAACACCGAGGGCCATTGGCGCGCTGAGCAGATTGAAGTCTCCGTCCAGTAAGGCGTACGTCGGGCGGACGCGTAGTCGATCCAGCGCCCGCGTCGCCGCTACCGCGAGAGCCGTGCGAAGGCCCCAGGCGTCGATCTCTTCTGGGCTCGCCTCTGCGAGCGCCCAGCCGTCGGCCCACTCGCGCAGCGGAACCACCAGTCCCTGGCGTCGACGTGGAGTGATTTGCTTGGAATCGTTGAGACCCTCGGGCACCGTACGGATATCACCTAACACGACCGCTCCCACCGTGAGCGGACCAGCGAGAGCGCCGCGACCCACCTCGTCAATCCCCACGACCACTTCGCCTCGTTCGATCAACACGCGCTCAAAGCCAAGTAGATCAGTCGAGTCCGAGGTCACGTCTTGCACAGTAGTTTCGCAATCTAGGATTTGGAGCCATGCCTCGTGACGTCGTCCTTGTTCCCCTGAAGTCATTTCACCTGGCCAAGAACCGGCTACGTCAGGCGGGTACGAACGAAGTGACTGCGCTCGCCGAGGAGTTGGCGCTCGGAGTGTTACAGGGGGCTCGCCCACGAACCATCTTCGTGCTCGGCGAGAGCGACGACATCGAATCCTTTGCCCGTGAGCAAGGCGTGGGTTTCTGGCGTTCCGTGGCACCGGGTCTCAATCCCACGGTCGATGGCGCCTACCGGGCGATGAGCGGAGACTTTGATCGCTTCTTCATCGTTCACGGTGACCTGCACGCGCCTGCGGGCATTGGTTTCTTTGAGCCGTCCGAAGGGGTCACGATCGTGACCGACCATCGCCAACGGGGTACCAACATCCTGGTCCTCCCGTCGAATCTGGACTTCCACTTCTCGTACGGTCCGGACTCAAAGCGCCTGCACCAACGCGAAGCGCAGCGTCTTGGCCTCGCCTGTCGCGTCGTCAACGACAGTCCGTGGGCGCTCGATATCGACGAGCCAGATGATCTTGTTTTGGGCCGTAAAAGCACTCGAGGGGGCCCTGAGGCCCCCTCGAACACACGTCCGCGAACGGACTAAAGCTACATCTTCTTTGCAGCAGCCTTTTTGGCGGGACGCCGTTTGGCTGCCTTCTTGGCTGGGGCGCGCTTCTTAGCCGCCTTCTTGGCCGGAGCCTTCTTCGCTACGGCCTTCTTCTTTGCAGCCTTCTTGGCTGGGGCGCGCTTCTTAGCCGCCTTCTTGGCCGGAGCCTTCTTGGCTACCGCCTTCTTCTTCGCAGCTGGTGCCACTTTCCCTCCTTGGGACTCATCAATGAATCAATTTGGGACCTCGAAGACACCACCGTGGTGACTTCAATCTTGGTACCGCCTTGACAGACGTGTACTCGACCATGTCCACCCAGCTTCGCAGCTGTGCAGTGACTGTCCGCAGTGCACGGTCCTTCGCGAAAGAGCGCTGCACAAATGCATTGCAAGCAACACTTCCGTACAACGATGACCTCCTCCGCAAGAGGACATCTAAAAGTCCACTCGTTTTACGCACCAATGTCAAGCATTTCGAATTATTTTGAAAAAATTTGCAACCGTTGCGTGCGTGATCGACGATGGAATCTACTTAGGTCGCGCGCAACAAGGTGATGCGACGAGTGGATCACAACGTTCGACGTTGGTGCTTGGTCCAAGCCGAAGTGGAAAGACAACGTCGTTAATCATTCCAAATCTCCTGATCACAAACCGATCTTGTGTCGTGACTTCGACGAAGGATGACGTCGTGTGCGCGATGGCGAATGCGCGACGCGACGCTGCGATCCTTCTCTTCGATCCATCGGGAACGGTGTATACACCAAATGGAGTGCAACGTGTTGGATACTCACCAATTCGTCAATCAAAAAGTTGGGATGGAGCAGTTCTTGCGTCGAGAACGCTCATCGACGTCGCTCGCCGCGGTCGCGGCGAGCGCGGCGACGACCACTGGACCGAACGCGCGGGCGCGCTCGTCGCGCCTTTACTGCACGCCGCCTCTCTCGCCGACGAGTCACTCGGCACGCTCGCTTCGCGAATCGACCATCGACACGCTGAGGACACGCTGGCCGACTTACACCAGCGCTACGGCGAACACCACCCCGCCGTGTCGTTGTTGAGTGGTGTGCTCTCCACCGAAGAGCGAGAGCGATCGGGCATCTGGTCCACCGCTTCAGGACTTTTTGCGGGAATGCGCACCGATGCGGCGCGCGCTTCCGCTCGCGAGGCGCCCCTTGACGTGGACGAGTTTCTCTCTGGACCGCACCAACTGCACGTCGTAGCGCCCAGCAGGCACCAGGCGGTGACCACACCACTCGTCGTGGGCCTGATCGACGAACTCGTGCACGCCACCTACGACCGCCACCACCGAGGAGCCCGGTTGCTGCTCGCCCTCGACGAACTCGCCAACGTCGCCCCCCTGCCTCGACTCGCCAGCATCGTCTCTGAAGGTGGGGGCCAGGGTGTGCTCACACTTGCCTGTCTCCAGGACCTCAGCCAGGCGCGCAGTCGATGGGGGGCCTCGGGCGAGGGCTTCCTTTCCCTCTTTCCCACCACCGTTATCCTGCCGGGCATCGGGGACCGGCCGACGCTCGAATTGCTTCAACACCTCGCGGGCCGCTCCCTCGTCGAGAGCCCAAACGTCCAGCGCAGCCCCCGCGGCAAACGCGTGGGCCAGAGCACCAGCTGGGTCGAGCGCGACCGCGCAACGCTCGCGAGCATCGCCCAGGGGAGACCCGGCTACGCACTCGGACTTGACGCCACCAAGCGCATGAGCTGGATCGCCCTTACGCCGTCCCACCGTGACGAGCGATTCCGCCGCTACCTCGAGCGTTCAAGCCCTTCGGAGCGCTCCCTCGAAAGATGAGTCCAGCGGGCGACCTCGCCGAACTCGAGCGGGCGCGGGCCGCGCTCGCGCACCAGGGCGATCATGCGCGCCTCATTGATCCCGATCGAGTCCTCGCGCACGCCACGCGACGCGCGAAGCGAAGGGTAGAGCTCGTCGATCGTGCGAGTGACGTCCTCAGCGCGTTCCCCGAAAGAGGCGGCGTTGGCCCATGCACTCACCAATTGGCGTCGCGAGATCTCACGAGACCCCTCCAACGCCGCGCCGAAGGCGTGCTCATCAACGCTCGCGCGATCCCTGGTGGGGGCGCTCACTTCGCCCGCGGCCTCGAAACGTCCCGCGTCACTGCGCCATCGTGCCACGATCTCGTCGCGCCGCCAGTGGCGCTTCTCCCCTCGATCATCGAAGTGCCCTCCCCACAGGGCCCGATAACCCTCATCGAGCCCAACGACGTGCTCGACGCCGCGAAATGATCGCCACGTTACCCAGGGCGTTTGCTCACTCACTAGTCGACGCAGCGATGATCGGTACAGGGCGTCCGCTGCTTGCGCGTGGACGTAGAGCGAGCGAGCGTCAAGCACCGACGTCGCTTCTTTTGGGCGCGCGCCCACCAAAACGTGGTCGTGGACGTGGGGCTCGCCGTGGCGATTGACCCCGTGGGTGAATCCCACGATGCTCGACCAACGCCCAGGATCGTCACGGTCCACGCCCATCCTTCGATCGCGCACGACGAGGGCTCGCTGCTCGAGATAGTCCATCGAAGCCGCCACTGACGTTCGATGAGCGCCGAGAACTCCGGGCGCGCTCTCGGGATCGAGCGCGACCAGGATCGAGACGGCCCTGGGCGCCGCGAAGATGAGGTCGTAACCGAGTACCTGCGAACGGCTCGTGGTCGCCAGGACTTGGGCGACGTCGCGCTCACTGCGCGCGTCGCCGTCGCCGCGCAGCCACCAACCGGGCCCCTCGACGAGGCCTTCGAGCTCGAGGGCGTGGTCGTCGGTGAAGTAGCTTACGTCGTTGGAACGTCGAGAAAAGATACGAAGCACGCACCCCCCTTGGGGTGCCCAACGGTCGCTAGAGCGAGGCGGCGATACGACGAGCGAGCTCGTGGCCCGAGGAGGCGAACTTCTCAGTCGCGACGATGGCCCCGGGGCCCGCGAGCACCATGAGGTGATCGAGGAAGGACTTGTCGCTGACGCGAAACCTCACGGCGTGACGTCCGTCGGCGAGTGCCAACCACTGCGAGCTGGGCAACGGCTCGAAGAGGTAGCGCGCGTAAGCCTCGACCACCACCACGACTTCCTCGCCCTCTTCGCCGACCTGAGTAAGCCAGTTGACCACCTCGTCAGGGGGCCGCACGTCGAGAACCGGCGAGCGGGCGACGATCTCGTTGATGCGGTCGATGCGAAACGTGCGCCAGGCCTTTCGCGTGGTGCAGTACGCGCGCATGTACGTACGGCCATTGAGTACCTTGATCTCACGGGGCTCGACCGAGCGCACACCCGCCTCGTCGGCCGAACCCGGCGAGTAGAGAATCGTGATCTGTTCGTGCCGGTCCAGCGCCGCTTGAACTTGGCTGAGCAGCGTCTCGTTGGCGAGTTCGACCTGGACGAAGTCCCGGGCGACCTCCTCGATCTTGGCGATCGCCGAGTAAATGGCCGGATCGGTGTAGACCCGCGACGCCTCGCGCAGCGCGATATTGAGTTCGAAGAGGTCGCGCCACATCAATGCCGACGGCTCGTCGAACTCGTCAATAAAGTCGGCCCGATAGGTCGAATCGTCAGTCTCCTCGTGATCCCAGTCCTCACAGTCCTTTATGACGTGGGCAGGAAACAAGCCTGAACCATCGTTGGACTCGGCCATTGGTTCTAGGGAGGAGAGTCGGTCCATGATGAGTCGAACGTGCTCGCGGCTCAGATTGAACCGGGTCGCGAGCTCACTAATGCGCAGACCGTCCTCGGAGAGATAGACCGCGTGTAAGAGCTGGAGGGTCTCACCTAGCACGTCGCTCGAGGTGGGAGCAGAGAACTTGAGCGAATCCTGTGCGGGCACTTTGCCCTTGTTGACGGCCTTCAGCCACTCAGCCATTTCGACGCGCAGCGACTTGGGGCTCTGGAGCCTCACCCGTTCAGCCGCTTCGAGCACAAAGCGCATGGCCGTGCGGGGGCTCTGAAAGGAGATCCCCACTTCGACCTTTCCCTCCTTCTTGGTGGCGGCGAGCGCAGCGGGGTACTGACGCACGAGCAGGTCCGCGTAGTTGGCGTTGGTCGTCACGACGACGTCGATGGGTGTCGGGGTCTTTTGGAATTCGGCGCGCCAGGCCCGGGCGAGTTCGAGCACCTCATCGTCAACCTCGAACGTGCCCGCGAGGACCTCGGGCATCGACGTCATGCGCGAGAATCGGTATCCCTTGATCTCGCCGGAACCCCTCACCCGCGCCACCAGGTACGAAATCCCATTCAGGACGTCGATCACGAGTGGCTCGACCTCTCGATCCTTGTTGGTCGAGGACTGGTAGCCAAAGCGCAAGGCGCGACGCATCCGAAGAGCGCGCACGACCGGGGTGTAGTAGGCGGAGAACTCAAGGCCGCCCTCGCTCGCGGGCGTCTCATTAAAGACGCTGAAGGCGCCCGAGGATCCGAAGCCACAGAAGCGAAGGCTCAGTTGCACCACGCGTTGTTCGGCCCCGTCGAAGTGGATTACCGGCGCGTAGCCACTCGCGGGGTCCACCCGGTAACCAATGCTGTCGTCGGGCAAGGTGACCGTCTCGATCTCAAAGCCCAAGTCGCGAATACGGGCCTTGTCGCGCTCGAACTTCTGACGTACGGCCCCTTCGTTTCCCTCGTAGGCGCGGATTTTCTTGGGACCCTTGGAAGACACCGGGTACTCATCGACCTTGAGTTCGCGAATGATCTCTTCTTGGGTGAGAGGACGCCCGTCGCTCCAGGCTCGTTGCAGCAACAACACGAGTGCCACCAGGCGTTCGCGACTCTGCTCGATACCCCCGCGGATGTTGCTCACTGGTCCCACTTCACCACTCCGAGGGTAGCGGCGCACTGTGACAGCGTGGCCCGATGGTCAGTACCCGGCCTTCTTCTGGTCCTCGAGTAGAGCCTCTTCGCGCCGCCACGTTCCCGAACGCCCTCCCGATTTCTCCCACAGGGCCACTTCTTCGATAGTCATGGTGCGATCGGTGGACTTGCACATGTCATAGATCGTCAGGGCCGCGACGGTGACCGCCATGAGGGCCTCCATTTCGACGCCCGTGCGGTCCACGGTATCGACACTCGCCTCCACGTCAATGTGGGTGTCCGCGATGACGAAGTTCACGTGGACGTTGCCCACGAGCACCGGGTGGGACATTGGCAACAGCGCGGCCGCTTGCTTTGCGGCCTGCATTCCCGCCACGCGCGCCGTCGCGAGCACGTCACCCTTGTTCATGGCGTTGGCCGCGACGCTGGCGGTAGTGGCAGCGAGCATGTTCACCCGACAACGCGCGAGCGCCCGACGGGCGCTGACCTCTGAGGGTCCCAGATCGCGCGGAAAAGCTCCATTGAGTGAATTCCGACGTAGTTGGTGGAAGTCGTCCACGGGGCCATGCTACTTACCTCGCGACTGGCCAGGCAACGACGCCCGGTACACTGCTCTGGTCGTCGCGTGCCTCAGGAGTCACCATGCCAACCTACGAATACGAGTGCCAGTCGTGCCACCAGCGCGTCGAAGCGGTTCAGAAGTTCTCGGACCCCGACCTCACGGTTTGCGCGAACTGCGGGGGCGAACTACGCAAGGTATTCTCCGCCGTCGGGATCGTCTTTAAGGGCAGCGGCTTTTACAAGAACGACAGCCGTGGCAAGAGCTCGAGCGCCACGCCGACGACCCCGAGCACACCAGCGTCAACACCCGCTCCCGCCGCCACGACCGAGAAGAGCACTCCCGCTCCCAGTACCACGAGCACCACGAGCACGGACTAAGAGCCCGAAACCGTAATCCCTTCGATGGCGAGCGACTGTCCCGCCGCGCTCGCGGGCAGCCATTCGACGTCATTGCCCACGAGAACGATGTCGAGCAACATACGCTGAAGCGTCGAAGCGACGGTGATCTCACGCACCGGTTCGGCGAGTTCGCCATCGCGAATCATGAGACCGGTCACACCGACCGAGAAATCGCCCGAAATCGGGTTCACGCCTGAATGGACGCCCGTGAGCGATTCGACGAATATTCCGTTACCCACGCGTCGAAAGATCTCAGCCTGGTTGACGTCACCCGCCATGAGTTGCAGCGCGCGACACCCGGCCGAGGGAGAACCAGCGATGCCACTGCGAACGGCACTGCCCGTCGACACGGTGCCGGCTCGACGCGCCGAGACGGTGTCGTACACGAAAGCCCTGAGGCGCCCGTCCTCGATGAGCACGTTTCGACGACACGAGAGGCCCTCGCCGTCAAAAACGCTCGCCGAGAAGTGTCGCGGGTCGGTCGGATCGTCGAGCAACGTGAACATTGAGGACGCGACGTCCTCGCCGATCCGGTCGGCGAAGAACGATCGTCCGTAGTTCACCGCCTCCCCACTCAGTGCCCCGCCAATAATCGAAAGCAGCGTCGCGGTGCTGCGCGGATCAAAGACCGCCGTGCAGCGCATCGACGCGGGCTTAAGCGCACCCAACATGCGTGTGGCACGAGAGACCGCATCAGTGGCCGCCACGTTGATGTCGAGATCGCCGGGCGACCGGCCCGCGCTGAGTCCCCATCCGGTCTGGTCGCCAGTGCCATCGGTCGCTATCGCCTCGACCGACACGTAGGCGCCCGATCGCTCGTAGGCGGCCTTGATACCAGTAGTGGACACGATGACCGCTTCAGCGACGTAATCCGAGTAGTTCGCCGAGTCCACCTGGCGGATGCGGTCGTCACCCGAGCGAACCAGACGTTCGAGTTCAATGGCCATCGCGATCTTCTCATCGAGCGAGGTCGAGAGCACGGACTTATCGGCGAGCGTGAGGTCCGCGGGCGTGACACCATCGGGGCGCGCAAAGGCAATGTATTCGTCCTCGGTCGCGAAACGGGCGTTATCACGGGCTTCACGCAGGGCGTCGTAAATCGCCTCGAGCTCGAGCGAGCCCGCCCACGCGACGCCCACCTGGGCACCGCCCGCACTGTCACGCAACACCCGTATACCTACACCCGAAGAACTTGCGGTCGAGAGATTCTCGACCTCCCCCTGATACGCCTGAATCTCGGTGTCGACGCCGCTCGAGAGATAGACCTCGATTTCCTCTCCCGGGGTAGCCGATTCGAGGATGCGAGTCGCCTGTTCGAGCAATGTCATGACGCTGTGCCACCAATGGTCACGCTCGTGAGTCGCATGGTCGCTTGGCCCGTCCCCACCGGCACCTGCTGGCCGTCCTTACCGCACGTGCCTGGCATCATTGAGAAGTCGTTCGCCACCGCGTCGACCCGTTTGAGCACCTCGGGACCGTTACCAATGAGGTTGCAATCACGCAGTGGTGCCGTGATCTTGCCATCTTCGATCAGGAACGCCGACGTCATACCGAACACGAAGTCTCCCGTGGCGGTGTTGACCTGGCCACCTCCGAGTTGGGCCACGTACACGCCACGTGGCGTCTGGGCGATTATCTCGTCAGCGTCGGACGTGCCTTCGAGCAAGTACGTGTTGGTCATGCGCACCATGGGAAGGTACTGATAACTCTGGCGACGTCCATTTCCCGAAGAGACCCGACCTTCCTTGCGGGAGCGCAAATAATCCCACATGTAGTCGGTCAAGACACCGTTCTCGATGAGTACGTTACGCGCACTCGGACGACCTTCGTCGTCGAGCGCCAAATAACCCCACTCGCCGGTCACGGTGCCGTCATCGACCAAGGTAACTAGCGAGCTCGCCACCTGCTGTCCGACTTTTCCCGTATAGACCGACGCGTGCTTCAAGATCGCGTCCGCCTCGAGTCCGTGGCCGCACGCCTCGTGGAACAAGATTCCCCCCGAACCCCCCGCCAGCACGACCGGAAAATCGCCCGATGGTGCCGGACGAGCGTCGAGTTTGGTGATCGCCTGCTGGGCCGCACCGCGGGCCGCCTCTTCTACCGCACCTTCGCTGAGTAATTCAAAACCTCTGGTGCCCGCGATCGGCCGGTAGCCGGTCTGCATTCCCGTGTCACCCGTCGCAACACAAGAGATATTGAAGCGAGTTCGAATCTGATGGTCTGACGCGTACACACCCTCGGAATTTGCGACGACGAAATGCCGACTCGAATCCCCGAGAGCGACCTGAACCTGAGTGACCGACGGACCCTGCGAACGTGCGACGTCATCAGCGTGACGCAACAAGTCAATCTTGCGCGCCTTATCGACGTCGGCCGGAAGCATCGTGGCGTGCGTCGGATAGTGCGTCAGTGGACCCAGAGCGATCTCACGTACGCCGCCGCCACCTTCGCGTGCGACGGCGGCCGCCGCCTGGGCGGCTGCGAGAAGTCCACTTTCCGAGAGGTCGGCCGTGTGTGCGAAGCCTGTCGTTTCGCCGACGACGACGCGGATGCCCGCTCCTCGGTCTCGTCCCGAGCTGAGCTCTTCAATTCGGCGCTGATCAAGCACGGCCGAGGACGTCGCGCGATCTTCGACGAACACCTCGGCGAATTCACCGCCGCGAGACATCGCTTGCGCGAGAGTGTTCTCGAGAACTTCCTTGCTCACGAGTGTGTCCGACATGGTGACCATCGTACCGCGCGATTAATTTTGTCCCGCGAAAAGGCCTCGTTTTCGCGTACCTTCGACACGAAGTCGTAATACTTTTGAGATAAGAATCGGCTAAGTCCACGCCGTTAGTGTGATGTAGTCGAAGCGTGAACTATTTCCATTACGGCCACGGTGAAATCATTCCAAAGAACCAGGCCGTAGGAAACGCAACGTAAGGGAGAACTAATGAGTGACGGCGACAACAACCACGAGGAAAACGGACACGAGACTCGTCACGGTGCGTGGAGGGCGCGTCGACGCGGGGCGCTGGTCGTCGTGCTAATCATCGCGCTACTGGTGCTCCTCGGCGACATTCTCAGCGCCGTGGCCCTGGGGCGCACCTCGTCTTCGTCAGCGCGTTCCACGGTCTCGGTGACCGGAACGGGCACCGCGATGGGAACTCCTAACACTTTGAACTTTCAGATTGGCGTGAGCAGCGTCGCGAAGAACGCTTCTAACGCACTCGCCGCGAACAACACCCGAGTGGCCGCGCTCGAGGCGGCGTTGATCAAGAGCGGCATCACCAAGCGCAACATGCAGACGTCGGGTCTCAACATCTATCAGAACACGAATAACAACGGCGTCGTGACTGGCTACACCGCCCAAGACGATCTCAACGTGACCCTGCACGAGATCAGCAAGGCCGGTGCCGCACTCGACGCCGCCACGAACGCCGCGGGCAACGGCGTCCAACTCAGCAACTTCGAGTATTCCATTTCCAACCAGAACGGCCTCTATCAGAAGGCTCGCACGGCGGCGATGAAGAACGCCTACACCGAGGCGAACGACATCGCTAAGGCCGCCGGTGAGAGCGTCGGTTCGATCGTTCACGTGACCGATCAGGAGAGCACGAGTGGTTCGACGGTGCCAACGCCGGTGTTCAACGCTTCAGCGGGCAAATCGTCCTCCGTCGTTCCGGTGCAAGCCGGGACCCAGACGGTGACCGACCAGGTGTCGGTGGTCTACGCACTGAACGGCTAAGCCGTCCTGCTTCGTGATTTCTTTCACGCAAGGGGTGATTCTGGCCCTTCGTCGCTTTCTGGCGACTCGTATTCAGATCAGTTTGCGCTTACCCGGAAGTAGGGTAAGAGAGTGATTTTGTCGTCCATTGAAACTCCCGCCGACCTCCAGGGCCTCACCTACCAAGAACTCAACAAACTGAGTGCCGAGATCCGCGAATTCATCATCTCGACGGTCAAAACCACCGGGGGACACCTCGGCTCAAACCTAGGAGTCGTCGAACTGACCATCGCCCTGCACCGGGTCTTCGAGTCCCCCAAGGACATCCTGCTGTGGGATACCGGTCACCAGGCTTACGTCCACAAGTTGCTCACCGGTCGCCGCTACGGCTTCAAGGGTCTACGCCAGCGCGGTGGTCTCTCGGGCTATCCCAATCGCTCAGAGAGCGAGCACGACTGGATCGAATCCTCGCACGCCTCGACGGCCCTCTCCTACGCCCATGGCCTCTCGGTCGCGCTCGAACAAAAGAAGGAACTCGTCGGACACGGCGGCCAGCGCCACGTCGTGGCGATCGTCGGCGACGGTTCACTCACGGGTGGAATGGCCTACGAAGCGCTCAACAATCTTGGCGTTTCGAATCAGCGCGTAGTGATCGTGCTCAACGACAATGGACGTAGTTACGCTCCAACCATCTCGAAACTTTCCACTTCACTGACCACGCTGCGCCTGAACAAGCACTATCTCACGCTTCGCGATCGCGTCCGACACTCGATTCCGCGCCTGCCGGGCGGTCGAGCCGCGTACCTGGGTATCGATGGTTTCACCTCGGTGGTGCGCGAGATGGTCACACCGCACACCTTCTTTGAGAACCTTGGCGTTCGATACGTCGGTCCCGTCGACGGCCACAACATTGAACAGCTCGAAACCGTGCTCAAGAGTGCGGCGCAGTGGGACGGACCGATCGTCGTGCACGTGCTCACCGAAAAGGGACGTGGCTACGCTCCTGCCACGAGTGACAACTTGAAGATGCACGACTACAAATTGCCGCCACGACTCAACGAGGAGGAAGTGGCACCTCAATCGTTCACTCAGGCTTTCTCTAACTCTCTCATCGCGCTGGCGAGCGCCGACGATCGGGTAGTCGCCATCACCGCGGCCATGGCGGGTCCCACCGGGCTCCTGGGATTCCAGGATCGCTTCCCGAGTCGCTTTTTTGACGTGGGCATCGCCGAGCAGCACGCGGTCACCGCGGCCGCTGGCATGGCGATGGGCGGTCTCAAGCCCGTCGTCGCGATTTACTCGACGTTCTTCTCGCGGGCATTCGACCAGGCGCACCTCGACGTGGGACTGCTCAACCTGCCCGTGCTCTTCGTCTTCGACCGCGCGGGCATCACGGGCGATGACGGTCCGAGCCACCACGGAGTCCTGGACATCGCCTTGTGTCTCGCTATTCCGAACATGACCATTTTCGCGCCCTCGAGCGCCGAAGAGATCCCCGAGATGATGGCGACCGCGCTGTCGATGTCGGCTCCGACGGCGATTCGTTTTCCCAAGACGCTCCCCCAGCCATTCGACAACAAGATCGGCGAAGGCCTCAAGGCTCGCCTCGTCGAACGCGGCGACGGGTCGCTCTGCGTGCTCGCGGTCGGAAAGATGGCGCCCAACAGTCGGCGCGCGCTCGAACAGATGGGCATCGAACGCTCACGAATCACGCTCTATGACGTACGCGTGCTCCCGCCCGATCAGGACATGATTGACGACGCGCTCGACCACGATCGCGTCATCACCGTCGAAGACGGTACCCGCCACGGTGGTGCGGGAACCTTGATGGTCTCGGCGGTTCGCAATCGCGCCCAAGAGTTCGATCGCCCTTTCCCTTCTACGAGGATCCTCGGCGTTCCGCGGGCCTTTCTCGAGCACCACCGACCCGACGCCCTGCTCGCCGAGATCGGGCTTGACCCCGAAGGGCTCGCCAACGCCTTCTCGAGGCTCTTGAACGATAAGCCGGAATTTCCCCGAGTGCTTCCAGAATCACCCCAGCCTCGCTTCTATTGAGCCAGAGGACAAAGACACCGTTACTGTGCAGAGATGAACTACGACGTGGACAAGTCCGACGACGAGTGGCGCGCACAACTCGAGCCTGATCGCTTCGCGGTCCTTCGCCAAGCCGCCACCGAGGCGCCCTTCAGCGGCTCATTGTTGAACCTCGACGCTAATGGTGTCTTCACCTGTGGCGGATGCGGCCAGCGACTCTTCACGAGTGCTCAGAAGTTCGACTCGGGTTGCGGATGGCCGAGCTTTGACGCGTGCGAACCGGGCACGATCGTCGAACGCTCGGATCGATCGCTGCTGCGTGAACGCACCGAGATACTCTGCTCAAGGTGTGGCGGGCATCTGGGCCACGTCTTTAATGACGGTCCGACGCCCACGGGACTTCGCTACTGCGTGAACTCGCTCGCTATCGATTTCGACGAGCAGGCGTAATCGGTCCTAGACGTCAAGGAAGCGACGTATCGCAATGGCCGATCCGACTGAGCCAATGACCACGCCCACGATCAGCACGACAGCGTTCGTGCCCAGCAACGCACTCGTGTCGAGTTGGAACTCATTGTGCAGCGGGTACCAAGTGTGAAGCGCAGTCACCGCGAGCATCGCCACCACTGAACCCAACAGACCTTGGATGAACCCTTCGGTGATGTAGGGAATGCGGATGAACCAGTTCGTCGCGCCGACGAGTTTCATCACCGAGACTTCGCGTCGGCGCGAGAAAATCGCCATGCGAATCGTATTGAGAATCAGCACCGTCGCTGAGAGCAAGAGCACACCCGCCAAGGCGAGGAACACGATCTGGATGATGCGAATGGCGTGATTCATCTCACGAATCTGTTGCTCGGGCGCGGTGACGCTGTAGACGCCGGGTTGGGAAGAGAAGGTCGACTCCACGACGAACGCGTTCGAAGGCACCGTAGGCACGCAGCGAAACGAGGAGGGTACCTCTGATGCGGTGAGGACCGAGGACTCCGACTGGGGCAGCAGCTTGATGGCCTCTTGAAAGTCCTGTTGTTGGGTGTAGTAGATGCAACTCTTCACGATGGGCAGGTCCGCGAGTTGGCTCTGTACGCTCGCAATCTCGTTCGGGGACGCGGTGGGCTCCATCCAGATGGTGACTCGAGTGCCCTGCTGCCACTGCGCGGAGGCTTGCGCGGCGCTCTGTTTGAGTAGCAGCGCCGAGCCCACCAGCGAGAGCGACACGGCGACCGTGAGCACCGCCGCGATGGTCATCATCCGATTTCGCCAGAGGTTGCCAATGGTCTCTTTCAGGGCGTAACGAAGGTACACGCGCACTAGAGAATCGCCCCTTCGTCTATCCCGTAGACACCGCGAACCTGGTCGCGGATCATCTCACCCTTGTCCAGTTCGATGACTCGCCGACGCATGCGGTCCACCAGGGCCTTGTCGTGGGTCGCCATGACCACGGTCGTGCCCGTGCGGTTGATGCGCTCGAGCAACGCCATGATCGACTCGGAATTGGCGGGGTCAAGGTTACCCGTGGGCTCGTCGGCGAGCAGGATGAGCGGGCGGTTCACGAACGCTCGCGCGACGGCCACCCGTTGCTGCTCACCACCCGAGAGTTCACTAGGCAGGTTGCGCGATTTATCGGTGAGACCGACCAACTCGAGGATCTGGGGAACCTGGCTCTCGACGGTCGAACGCGGCCGCCCGATCACCTCGAGGGCGAAGGCCACGTTCTCGAAGACGGTCTTGTTGGGGAGCAGGCGAAAATCCTGGAAGACGCAGCCAATGTTGCGGCGAAGGTAGGGGACGCGCCACTTGGGCAACTCCCCGATGTCGCGACCGGCCTCGAGTATGCGGCCCTGGTCGGGCAACTCCTCGCGAAGCAAAAGGCGCAGGAAAGTGGTCTTTCCCGATCCCGACGCTCCGACCAGGAACACGAATTCACCCTTGTCGATGTTGAGCGAAATGTCCACCAGCGCGGGGGTGCCGTTCTTATACGTCTTAGAGACGCCTTCGAAACGAATCACGAACATACCCCTTCAGGTTTGGATGGAATCAGCGAACTCGCCGATCTAGGCACCTTTCATTCTAGTTTGGCCCCTACGCACGCTGGCGCCACGAAATCCCCCAGTTCCAAGGGTTCTGAACTTCTTATGTTCGAGCTCTCTGACGTCGTAGTTCGGCTTCCATGAATGAATCAAGATCACCGTCGAGCACCGCGTCGACGTTTCCAGTCTCGTAGTCCGTGCGATGATCCTTCACCAGTTGATAGGGCGCCTGGACGTAACTGCGAATCTGCGAGCCCCAGGCGTTGTCGCCGCGGTTGCCGCTCAGCGCATCCATTTGCGCTTGACGCTCAACGCGTGCTCGCTCGGCCAGCTTCGCCTCCAGGATCTGCATCGCACGCGCCCGGTTTTGGTGTTGGCTTCGTTCGTTCTGACAACTGACCACGATGTTGGTGGGCAGGTGCGTGATGCGAATCGCCGAGTCGGTCTTGTTCACGTGCTGTCCCCCGGCGCCCGAGGATCGGTAAGTGTCAATACGCAGGTCCTTCTCGTCGATCTCGACCTCACCCGCGTCATCATTCAGCAAGGGGGTGACTTCGAAGCTGGCGAAACTCGTCTGTCGACGCGCCTGGGAATCGAAGGGACTTATGCGAACGAGACGGTGCACGCCACGCTCGGCCGACAGCCAGCCGTAGGCGAATCGGCCCTTGACGATGAAGGTGGCCGAGAGCAATCCCGCCTCTTGGCCTTCGGTGACTTCGTCAAACTCGACGCCGAAGCCGCGTCGTTCAGCCCAGCGCGAATACATGCGAAGCAGCATCTCGGTCCAGTCCTGGGCGTCAGTGCCACCCGCACCGGCGTGAAGTTCGACGATCGCGTCGTTCTGGTCATACTGGCCGCTGAAGAGACTCTGGGTTTCGAGCGCAGCGACCTCGCGCTCGAGCTTGGCGACGCTGCTCGCGAGCTCATCGAGCAGGGCCCAGTCCGCTTCACCCTCCACGAGCGCTTCGCGCGAGAACTCCACCAGAACGACGCTGTCGTCGAGGTCACGACGCAATCCGTCAAAGAGTTCGAGATCGTTGTTCAAACGGCCGAGTTCGGTCGTGACTTCTCGGGCGCGCTCCTGGTTCTCCCAAAGGTCCGGGTCGGCTACTTCGACGCTCAGCGCCTCGCGGCGCACGCGACTCAGGTCGATCTTCAAGTACTCCTTGGCGGCACGCCACCGACTCTCGAGTTCCTCGAGGGCACCTTGCGCATCGCGAAGGGAATTCTCCGCCTTAGGATCGGCCATGGCACTGCTTGAACTTCCGACCCGAGCCACACCAACACGGATCGTTTCTTCCGATCTTGTCGCGCTGCTTTGGCGCGGCGGTCGTTGACGTCTTGTGCGACGGGAGTTCCGCACCGCCCGGGGCGACCTGTTCGGCGTTGGTCGACGCGCGTTCGAGACCTTCGTCACCGGGGGCGGGCTCGATCTGCGCCTCGACGTGGGTGATGTAGCGCACGTAGTCGGTGTCGACCGCCTCGAGCAGGTGCTCGAACATCAGGTAACCCTCTTTTTGCCACGCGGAGAGCGGGTCGGTGTTGGCGACCTGACGTAGGTGGATACCGTCGCGTAGGTAGTCCATGTCCGACAGATTCTCACGCCAGCGCTGATCGAGGATCTGAAGCATGACGTCACGCTCGATGTCCTTGGCGGTGTCGATGCCACCGGGAAAGTTCTCGCACTTCTTCTCGTACTGGGCCACCGCCTCGTCGACGATGACCGCGATCACGTCGTCGATGTCCTCGTAGCCACTCAGAGCATCCACGCCGAGTTGGGTCGGCGTGTAGATCTGAAGTTCGTTGAGTAGTCCCGCGAGGTCCCACTCCTCGGAGAAGGAGCCCTCGAGACGGTCTTCGACGAAGTTCGTGAGTACTTCTTCGACGAGCACGAGAGTGGCGTCGTGAATGTCCTCACCGTCGATGACCTGCTGGCGACGAGCGTAGATGACCTTGCGCTGCTCGTTCATGACTTCGTCGTACTTCAGCACGTCTTTGCGGATTTCGGCGTTGCGACCCTCGACGGTGTTCTGCGCCCGTTCAATGGCCCGCGAGACCATCTTTGCCTCAATGGCTTCATTCTCGGGCATCGCGCGATCCATGACCCACGAGACCGCCCCCGTGGCGAAGAGTCGCAACAGGTCGTCTTCGAGCGAAAGAAAGAAACGACTCTCGCCGGGATCGCCTTGGCGACCCGAGCGTCCTCGCAACTGGTTGTCGATTCGACGAGATTCGTGCCGCTCCGAGCCCAGCACGTAGAGCCCGCCCAACTCGCGAACCTTGTCGCCTTCGGCCTCGCAGATTGGCTTGTACTTCGCGAGGGCGACCTGGTAAGCCGCGTCGTATTCCTCAGTACCCGGCTCGAGTCCGCGTCCGAGCGCTTCACGGTTGGCGAGACCCTCGGCGTTGCCACCGAGGATGACGTCAACACCACGACCAGCCATGTTCGTCGCCACCGTCACGGCGTGCAGAGCACCCGCCTGGGCGACAATCTCGGCTTCACGGAAGTGCTGCTTGGCGTTCAAGACCTCGTGGGGCACACCAGCCTTGTCCAACTCGCGCGAGAGGAGCTCGGACTTCTCGACCGAGGCAGTACCCAAGAGCACCGGCTGACCCTTCTCGCTACGCTCGCGGACCTCTTCGACGATCGACTTGAACTTGGCGGCTTCGGTCTTATAGATCAGGTCCGGCTCGTCGAGACGGATGTTGGCTCGATGCGTCGGGATCGGTACCACGGACAGCGAGTAGGTACTACCGAACTCACCCGCCTCCGTCTCGGCCGTACCGGTCATGCCAGCCAACTTCTCGTAGAGCCGGAAGTAGTTCTGCAGGGTCACGGTCGCCCAGGTGTGGTTCTCCTCTTGGATGCGCACGCGCTCTTTCGCCTCGACCGCCTGGTGCAGACCGTCGGACCAACGTCGCCCGTCAAGGGTGCGACCCGTGAATTCATCGACGATCTTCACGACGCCGCCGTCGACGAGGTAGTCCTTGTCGCGGTGAAAGAGTTCCTTGGCCCGCAGCGCTTGACCGAGTTGGTGGACGTAGTTGGTCGCAACCGCGTCGTAGAGATTGGCGACACCGAGCAGCTTCTCGACTTTCTCGATACCCTCTTCAGTGGGCACGACGGTCTTCTTCTCCTCGTCGACTTCGTAGTCAACGTCTCGAGAGAGAGAGCGGACAATCGAGGCGAACTGGTAGTAGAGCTTGGTGACGTCTGCGGCGGGTCCCGAGATGATCAACGGCGTACGAGCTTCGTCGATCAAAATAGAGTCGACTTCGTCGACAATGGCGTAGTGGTGACCACGCTGGACCATGTGCTCCTTGCGCCGGGCCATGTTGTCGCGTAGGTAGTCGAAGCCGAACTCGGTATTGGTGCCGTAGGTGACGTCGCTCTGGTAAGCCTCGCGCTTCTCATCGAATTCGGACAGATCGGGACCCACTCGTCCCACGCTCAGCCCAAGGAACCGATGCAGCGCCCCCATCCAGTTGGCGTCACGCGTGGCGAGGTAGTCGTTCACCGTGACCACGTGCACGCCCTTATTCTCGAGCGCGTTCAGATAGACCGGGAGGGTCGACACCAAGGTCTTACCTTCACCGGTCTTCATTTCTGCGATCCAACCGAAGTGCAGGGCGATACCACCCATCAACTGCTCGTCGTAGTGACGCTGTCCGAGCACGCGCGTGGCGCCTTCGCGAACCACCGCGAACGCCTCGAACAACAGGTCGTCCAGCGTCTCGCCCTCGGCGAGGCGCTTGCGGAACTCCACGGTCTTGTCGCGCAATTGCTCGTCGCTGAGTGCGGCCATCTCGTCACTGAGGGCGTTGATGGGCGCGACGAGTTCAGCGAGCTGACGTACTCGCTTTCCCTCTCCCGCCTTGAGGACCTTCTGAAACAAACTCATGGTATGTAACCCTACCGGTCGTGGTCGAACTTTCTAGGGGCTGCGAGTGCTGACCTGGTCTTTGACCCCACACTTGCCTGCGGCGATGTCCGTGCTCGCCACCGGCAGCACGAGGCTCTCCGGCGACGACGTCGCACACTTCACCGGCTCTCGTGGCGATCACCTTGATCGTCCCGAGGCAGGACTTACTTCTAAACCGCGCCATGCTCAGCGTCCATAAGACGCCTTACGTGGGTCGTTTAGCCCGCGGCTGGCATCGACTTGCAACCACAGACCACCCGCAGCCCTGGTGACATCCTAGGCCTTCGCCCTAATTATTGGTATCGGTCGAGCGCCTAGGAACGGCCGGTGATCAGGACCACGCACAGCCGTAGCCCGAGCACCAAGGACGCCACCGGGGCCAGTACCCGTCGGAACCCCTTGGCGGTCTGCCATTCGAAGCGCAATGCGCTGCGATGGTGGGCAATGAGCATGGCCCGCGACTCGCGACTGCGTGACAGACCCTCGAGGTGGGTCACCGTGGCTTCGCGAATCGACGCCACCGTCGAACCCACTTCACGCACCTGCCAGCACAGCGCCATGTCCTCGGCGAACATGAAGTAGCGCTCGTCGAATCCCCCCACGGCTTCAAAGACGTCGCGGCGCACCATGAAGCACGCGCCCGAGACCCAGTCAACGCTGCCGTCGGCCCTCGCCGAGCGGTACCGACGAGTCGCGGGATTCGCCGGCCACACCGGCGAGAGCAGCGCGTGCAACCCGGCGAGCCAGAAGTTAGGAAAGACACGTTGGGATGGGTAGACCGTGCGGTCGGGACGAAGGATCTGAGGGCCGACGAGCCCGACGCCCGGGTGC
>Ga0182012_10000773_pt1 | contig 34989 bp, 44 predicted proteins | sample 612S2SmetaG_FD_120486 | JGI IMG/M metagenome (GOLD analysis project Ga0182012, IMG submission 120486) | Permafrost microbial communities from Stordalen Mire, Sweden - 612S2S metaG | ecosystem: Environmental > Terrestrial > Soil > Wetlands > Permafrost | place: Sweden: Stordalen | collected...
GAAGAAAATGCAACCTCCACCGATTGATCTTTTAGTAAAAAGACTTGCTCAGATTAGCAGAGCAGCGGGAGTGCATATAGTAATTGCTACTCAAAGACCTTCGATTAAGGTAGTAAGCGGGGATATAAAAACTAATTTCGCTGGGCGTATTTGCTTCAAACTCCCATCTATGATGGATTCAAGAGTTATTCTTGATGAAAATGGAGCAGAGAAGCTCTTAGGCAAGGGAGATTATCTTTATAAAACTTCAACATCTGAGAATGTTAAACGTGCTCATAGTGCTTTTGTGAGTATAAATGACATTGCGACGATAATCACACAATCTGAGGAACTAAGGAGACAATATGCAAATCAAAGAGAATGAGCTAGTCTTACTCCCTCTCCAATGGTTTATCATTCAGCGTTTAAAAGACTCTGTTGATAAGATGTGGCGGCTGCGAACTCCAGCATGGGCGTATGTATCGCAAAAAACCGCTGAAGATGTAATAATCAGGCTGAGAAGTCTGTTTAGCGTATGGGAATATGAAGCTATTCCATACACTCTTGATCTTATGTCTTTAGGAAATCAGTTAATTCAAGAGGCTGTTGAGGTAGAGAAAATAGCTCCTGTTAAAGAGCTAAAAGAGAGGAAAGTGGTAAAAGTTCCTGCCAAAAAGAAAAAACTAGGCAACTCGTCAGAGGGCACGTAGGGGGAGGCCCCCCTTTGAGAGGGGGAAAGGGGGTCAACCCCTTGAAAATGAACGCTTTACGCCCCTCTTGACAGGTGTATACACCCCCTGCTACACTGCACTTATGCCTACAAGCTCGCAAGGTTCAAAAAAGAATACTTCAATCCGTACTACGCCGAAGACATTTAGGATAACTCATACTCAGCATTTCATTCTAAGCAAAGCTGAGATGAAGACTAGATCTTCTGCGATAGTACGGGTTCTTCTTTCTTTATACTTGAATAAGAAATTAGAACATCTTCGAGTAGATGAGCTTGTGGATAATGAGATTGGAGCAGCGAAGAAAGCTGAGGCATTGACGCTTCAGAGATTTAGGGATAAGTTGATAATTCAGAAAGATCAAAAGAGAGGAATTTAAGAATGGAATTAACCCAAGCAACTTCTAAGACATGTAGAGCATGTCTTGAGTCGAATCTAACTGAGGATATAAAACTAGCTAGATGCGCTAAGTGTAACTCAGTTTACTGTATTCACTTTGCTTCTAAGCTTGATCCTAGTCAATGTGTGGAATGTTTAGCAGATGTCTCCTTGTATAAGGAAGTAATAACAAAGAGTTATATACATGAGAGTTATAATGAAGAGACTGATACAGTGACTACTACGGAGTATAAGAGAAAAGCGAGGTCTATTCGTTTAGAAGGAATGGACTGGCTCTTTGCACAGAGAAAGATTCATACTTTAACAGATGAGTCTCTTGAACTTGCAATAGAGTATCATAGAGAGATTCTAAGTGGGATGCTTGCAGAACGTGAGCAACGTAGAGCTGAGTATAGGCATAGATATGCAGGAGTTAAAGAAGTTCCTTCTCCCTCTGGCTCTGTGGATAAGTCTTTACAGACAAATACGACAGTAAAGAGGACTAGAACTATATCCTCGACAAAAGCGGCAGCTACGGCAGATTCTATTCTTCAGAGTATGCTTGCTGGTGGGGCAGATATTAGTAAGATAATGGAGATGTTGGAAAAAGCATCTAAGGGAGGGGTTAAGAATGGCTAAGAATGAAAAGCAGACCCTACCTGACCTAATAAATCATCCAGCGCATTATACTTTTGGAAAGTATGAAGTAATAGATGTCCTAATGGCCTGGTTTCCTAAACAGCCTCTTTTATGGCAAGTGGTTAAGTATATAGCAAGAGCTTCTCATAAGGGGGAAGAGATTCAGGATTTAAAAAAAGCTCAGTTTTATTTGAATAGAGAGATTGAGAGGTTAGAAAGTGAGCTTAAATACTGAGTTATATAGGGCTGCTGGATATTCCTTAAGAGAGATGAATAATCTTCAATGTTTTCTAGCTCTCTATGAGGATATTCACTGGATAACTCTTAACCATGAGACAGGAATTTATGAGCTAACTCTTGATAATCAGATATTCTCTACCTTTAGAGCTTGTCCTGCTCATTTTATAGAGCTTTATGTAAGAGGACTTACTTTAAAAGGTACAGGAGGACGTTCGTGGTATCTTGAGTTTGGTATTCTTTTTCATAAGATGATTGAACTTTATTATAAGACTTTTAGAACTCCTGGATTTATACTCCAAGAGTGGGCGGTTAATACTGGGATAGAGGAGTGGAATAAGCAAAATTTAGACTTCTTCTCAGATCATAAGGAGTATAAGCTTATAGGTGGGAGAATGGGGTTTATAGGACTTCTTATCGCCTATGCAGAGCGATTTAGTGCAGAGAATGAGCGTATTAGAGTAATAGGCACTGAGATTTCATTTGGAAAAGCTCATGAAGTATCTTTAGGCTTTGGCAAAGCTAATAATACTAGGTATCTTGAGGTATTTCTTTCTGGAAGAATGGACCTATTAGTAGACGACGGAAATTCAATAGCTCCGATGGATCATAAGACTATGGCTTCTTTTAGAAATGATCCTACGCTTAAATTCGAGCTTGATGAAGGACCATGTGGGTATATCTACGCAGTTAATCAAATTCTTCCAACGTTCTTAAAAGAGCATAATCTTGAGCATCTTATTAATAGAAGTTGTAATAAGATTATCATGAATTTTATTTCAAAGAGTATCCCAAAGGAAGGGGAGAGATTTAAGAGGATTCCTATTCTTAAATCAACTGAACAGCTTGAATCTTATAGACTAAGGATGCTTGATACCGCTGAGGATATTTTCAAGTGTCTTGTTAGGTATGTAGATAATGGGATAGTCTATAGGAATACAAGTGCTTGTACTAATTGGTATATGCATGACTGTACTTATCTTCCAATTCATAGGCAGAATTCTAAGGCTAATGAATTGATTATGATTGATGCAATGTACGAGAAAAAAACAATCTGGAATACAGAGAATGTAGGAGGTGAGTAATGTCAGCAGCTAATTCGGATAATGAGATAGAGGTTCTTGAGGATTTAGGTTTTAATCCTGATGAGCTTGATGATGATTTTGCAGGTTTTGATGATGATGAAGAAGATGATGATGAAGAAGAGGAGGAGGAATAATGAGTGTAACTTTTGAACGGCTACGAAGTCCTAAACACTTCATAGGGAAGTGTCAAGGGATGCTTTCTAATCATATGCAATGTACTAAAGGTGCATCTTACCTTCAGACAGATGATTCAACTGCCCCACCAACAGAGCAGCAATTCTGCACTGCTCATATTAAAGCTAATATAAATGCTCTGACAGGGAAGCCGCAAGAGCAACTTGATACAGAATTTCAAGACCCTATTGAGAAAATTACTATTCAAACTGAGACTAAAAAAGAAGAACAAAAAGAAGAGACTTTAAAAAAGGATGTAAAACCCAATGTCAACACAGCCGCAGCTAGTACCACAAGCACCTAATCCATACGAGGGAATAACTGGTGCTATTCCTTTAACACAGGTTGAACAGACAGAGCATTTAAAGGTAGCTATTATAGGGCCGCCTAAGAATGGTAAAAGTTGGTTTGCTGCTACGGCACCGGGGAATAAGTTAGTATATGACTTTGATGATCGTCTTATATCCTTAGCAGGAAAGCCTAATATTCAAGGAAAAACTCTAAGAGATACACAAAGTAATCCAACCGTAGTCAAAGCATTAGAGACGGATATATCAAATTTTCAATATCGAAAAGCAAAGGGACTTCCAATTCCTGATACTTTTATCTTTGATACTGTTTCTAATTTAATCTCAAATGGTATAAAGAATGAATATCTTAGGAATAATCCGAAAGATGGACGTTCTTTTAGAATGGGAGGTACTATGGTTCAGATTGGTATCTCTTATGATTTATTGAACACTACTAATGGTTTTCTTAATTATCTTCTTACGGAATATAATGCTTTAGGGAATGTTATATTCGTATTCCATGAGAGGGATGAGAAGGATAAAGCAGAATCAAAGCCGAATGAGATTAAATATACAGGTTTAATCACAATAGAACCACAATTTGCAGCGAATATCCTGACTTATTTTAATGAAGTTTTTAGGATTAAAGTAAATTGGGAAGGGAAGTATTCAGTATCATGCAAGCCGAATCAGGAGGTTACGGCGTCAACTACACTTTTACTTGATGCTACGGAGCCTCCTGATCTTATGGCTATGATTATGAAACATAGACAAAGGAAAGCTGAACAGGATAAATTGAAATTAAATCAAACTGAAACTAAGGAGAATAAGTAATATGGCTTTTAAAATGGGAATGAGCAAAGAGGATTTGTCGGGACCGCCCCCAGTTCCTCAGGGTGTTTATGAACTTCAAGTAACTGGATTTCGTCCAAAGATCGCTAAGAGTGGAGAATCCCTTAACTACAATCTGGAAGCTACGATTGTAAATAATCCAAAGTTTGAGAATAGGAAAGTGTTTCATCCACTTAATACCTCATTTGCAGTAGCAGTGAGAGATTTTGCTCATGCTTGTGGGATTGATATGGAGAAGATTACAGTCCTTACGACAGCAGATACCCCACAGCATGAGGAGTTTGTACTGCCTGGAATTTTTGAGGGTGCAGCAGAGAATCCTGATGATCCTTCTAAGTGGGGAAAGTATATTGGCCCATTGACGAATAAGATTTTCAAGGCAGAGTTGGCTATTACGGTGTATCAGGGAAAAGAGAAGAATGAAGTTAGAGTCTTCTTTTGTGCTTATTCAAACTGTGCGGTTGAGTATCCTGATATTAAACATTCTAGCAATTTAATCAAGGGTTAACCACTAGCAGATTTTGGCCCTGCTATGGTTTTGACAGGAGGAGCGTAAAAGCTCCTCCTATTTTTAGAGTCTAAAAAGGATAATTAAGTGCCATTTATTCATCCGAAAGGTTCGCCAACGTCGCGTATTTGGGTAGTAGTAGATGCTCCGTTGTCTACTGATATAGCAAAGGGATTTCTCTTCTCAGGTGGTCTTGGTTATGTTTTTGATAAGATGATGATGGATGCTGGAATTGGGGATTATTATGTAGTCTGCCGGCGACCAAATACAGATGTGCCAGAAGCTTTTCATATCATAGAGAATGAGCTTAATCAGTATAAGCCTCCTTTTATAATTGCAATAGGAGCTACTGGCTCTTTCTTTTGTGAAGCTTTAAAACCGAATAATAAGCATAAAAGTTATGTAACTCAGCTTGGGAAGTATGTAGGCTCGTTACTTAAAGCCTCGTATAAGTCTCTGAACTTCGAGCATTATATAATGCCTATGTATGATGTATCGAAGTTTGTACAAGGTTGGGCAGAGAGAAATATTACTACTTATTTTGATATGCAGAAATTAAGAGAAGAGTACACATACTGGAGAATTCATGGAAAACTTCAAGAGTTACCACAGAGAGAACTTTTGTACAAGGATATGGACTTAGATAATTTACTTTTATTGTTTAGAAGATTTAAACAATCTAAGCTTATCTCTGTTGATATTGAGACTTGTTATCCTAAGGGAGATTCTGTTTTTAAGCCTCATCCTGGGTATCCAATTACAATAGGTATTGCAGATTCTCCAAGTTTTGGAATTTCTTTTAATCTATTTCGTGAGTCACCTAGAGAAACTGTTATTCTTTGGAGAGAGTTAAATGAAGTATTTAGAAGCGTACCCAATCTCGGTCAAAATTATTTTAATTTTGACGCACATTTCCTTAATAGCTTGGGGTTTGATATTGATTTACGAACTATTCAAGATACTCTTATCAGGCATCATGTCTTGTGGCCTGAGCTTCCTCATAAATTACAGTTTATGACGAGGCAGTATACAAGAGAGCCTTATTATAAGGATGAAGGTCATGCTTGGAATTTGAAGAGTATGAATAAGTTAAGAAGGTATAATTGTTTGGATGTTTGTGTCACGTATGAGATTTATCTTCAGCAAGAGGAAGAATTTAATGAGAGGAAGTATTTGAGATGAGTAAAAGTCAGGAATCAATGAGGCGGGAGTATATAGGAAAGCCTGGATGTTCGTATTGCGGTCCTGTGTGCTACGGCGGCGCAGCGCATAACGCGAGAGTAGAAGATAGTACTAAGAAAACCACGCCGGAGCCAGTAGCTCTTACACTGAGGGAACGGATTGAAAGGCACGTAGCCAATGGGCATGGTTACAGAGATGTGTACCATAATGCCGTTCAAGAAACTACTGCTCGCATTATGAGTGAACTAGAACTCGCCGCCGAGCGGAAGGAGCAGCCATGAGTGAGCAAAAGCACATCAACAAATACGAAGCACCGACGCTCTATAACGAAGCAGGCTCTCCACTGATTGCAAGTCGCGGCTTCGAGGTAGTCAAGTACGAAGAACACCGCGCAGCCGTCGAGAAGCTAATAGCCGAGAACGACAGAATCTCTCACGCTCTTAGCAATGCTGATAATCGTAATAATGAGATGGAGGCGCTGCTGAGGGAAATAATTGTGGATTACGACGAGCGCAATCGTGCGTGGCCAAGTATGCCAGATCGACAGCACCGCGTTCGCGTTATAGAAAATGCGCGACAAGCATTGGAGGGGAAATGAGCGACACGCAAAAACATCCGTTACTGAAGCATCTCGAAGGGCAAGCCTATGTGTCCCTACTAAAACACGCTGAGAAATGCGACACAGATATTGACTATGACTGGGATAAGTTATCAAGAGATCGCCGCCATGCTGTAAACGCCGCATTAGATTTGAAAGATTGTATTGAGCACATCACTAAACTAGAGGCCGAGAACCTGCAACTGCGCGAGGAGACAACGCGGCGCGTTGCACACGCCCTTTACGCCTTACGCCCAGCACGTTGAATCGGGCGCTCAAGCGTATCCCTGTGAAGATTGAGCACTTTACGGTTCACGATCTGCGCAGGACAGCGGCCACACCCTGGTTCACATCTCGGACAAGCGCGATCCAGTAAGGATCGATGCCAAGGCGGCGTTTGGGGCAACAACTTTAGCGGGGATACTGGAGTAGGAATCGGTCAGGAGAATAGCATGGGTTGCGACATCCACAGTTTCGCAGAAGTACGCCGTGATGGGAAATGGGAGCAGAGCGGAGCGGTATTCCCGCTGGATGAGTTTGGCCAGGGATGGGAGAAACGAAGTCACACAGAACATCCGTTCGATTGGCGCAGTTACGGCTTGTTTGGGTTTCTCGCCAATGTCCGCAACTACTCCTGCGCTCCCTGCATTCAGGAACCCACTTACGAACTCCCGTTCGACGTTTCGGATAAAGTGCGAGAGGAGTTTGAAGGTTCAGATTGGCATTCAATCAACGTCCTCACACTCAAGCAATTGCTCGATTACGATTATGAGCAAACGTTTTGGGACCGTCGAGTTACTAAAGAAGTGCGCCCCGGGTACTTTGATGGGGCGGCATTGGCCGAAGAAGGTGAAGGAGAGACCAAAAAACTTCGGGACTTTCTTGGACTCGATTTTTTCCGCGATTTGGATGTGCTTAATTCCCTTGGCGATCCAGAAAATGTGCGCATTATCTTTGCTTTTGACAATTAACCTCGTAAGGCCAAGAGCACTTGCGCTCCCCAGCCAATATCCGACAACCACAACCACTAACCCACAAAGGACAATCACAATGCCAAGTGAGAACCTGATTACGCCCGACTCCCGCGCCGCAGCAAGCGCGACAGTAACCACAAAGGAGAATAAATAAATGATCTTATGCCAAGCAATAATCTGGCTTACTGATAAATCTAACACTTACTGTATGCGTGAAATGGGACATAAAGGGAAGTGCTCGCCTGAGCCAGATAAGAAACCTACAACTCTTGGAGAGTTAACTCCAGAACAACAGAAAGAAGTTTTATCTCGTACTCATATTGGCTATGGAACTAAGGGTTAAGAATGACTAATCGTATATCCTCTTCCTATCTTCATCAACTTCAACGTGTCTACTATAATATAGGAGATAGAGGAATTCGTGTTGCTATGCTTCGTGTCGAGGCGAATAAATTAAAGATCAAAACCTTGATAAATGAGCAACTTGAAATAGCCTCTAAACAATGGAGTTGCGTAGTCTATGTCGGAGCAGCTAATAAGCCTGCTGATGATAAGACCTCTGTTAATCTAAACTCTACGCAAGGTGAGAGAGCACTTCTTTCTAAGCTCAAAGAGCTAGGATATAAGATTCCCTCTATTAATAAGAAAAACACAGATAGAGAGTATGAGTCTAAATTCAGTACAGGAGAGCTTGCACTCCAGAAAATGCTTGTTGAAAATCAGTTTAACTATCCCGCAGGTGATCCAGCGATTCGCGCCATTCTTAAAGTTCGGGAACTTGGAAAAATTTCCTCTGTATATCTTAATTCCAGACTTCGGTATACAAATAACGAAGCTTTCTTTTTATCTGTATATAACGTCGCAGGAACACTTACAGGAAGAAGAACATCTCGCAAGCATATCTTTGGATTTGGGAATAATTCTCAGAATTTCCCGCATCACTCTAGTAGTGCTAGATACTTCAGAGAGTGTCTTATTCCCAGAGAAGGTAATATCTTCCTAATGTGCGATCAGATGCAAGCTGAAGAGTGGCCTGTATCTGCGCTTTCTTCTAATATGACTGCATTAGAAGAGTTAAAAACAGGAGTAGATAGACATTCTAAACTTGCTTCTGCTGTATTTTCTGAGTATATCCCAGCTAAGTCCTCTCCTGATTGGGATAAAGCAAAGCATGAGATGAAGCGTTATCTGGGAAAAAAGATTAAGCATGCTCGTAATTATGGAATGAAGAAAAAAAGAATGGCTGAATCTCTTGCTCAAGAAGGGTTTGCAGTATCGGAGCAGCTGTGTGAGATTTTACTTAATAAAGCCAGAGAAGTTGACCCTACTGTTGACTCTGTTTTTCATGCTTATATTCAAGAGCAGTTAAGTAACTTTCATATGCTAAAGACTCCATTTGGAATGGAGAGAATGTTCTTAGGAGCGCGTCCTAATGCTGACAATAGTACATTTTTTAACAAGGCATATTCTTATATTCCCCAATCTGTTGTGGGGTGTAATACTGGTTTTGCTGTTTTTGAGTTGGAAGAGGATTATCCAGAAGAGGAGAGACAAATTGTACAAGAAGGACATGACTCAATCGTGCAAGATATACGAGCGGAACCGGAGAATATTCTTAGGTATATCGAAAGAACCGTGAAGGCTTTTAACAGAGAGATTGAGTTTCATAATGGGATTAGGATTAATATTCCTATTGAATTTGAATTAGGGTTTGACTTTCAGACAACTGTCACACTTGAGTCCTTGACTCTTGAAGGAATAAAAATAGCTCTTGATAAATTGAAAGTTGAGAGAGAGAAAATTGGCCAGACAACTTTTTAAACCGTGGTATGCCTCATTTGTCGAATGTTGTGAACCGCATACCGAAGCTCCGAGACAGTATCTACTTTGGAGTGCTATTAGTGTGCTTGCTGGAGTTCTAAAGAATGATGTTTTTCTAAAGCGGGGATTGTACACACTTTATCCTAATCAGTTTATTATCTTAACTGGACCGCCTGGAATTGGAAAAGGAACAGCGATTAATTTTGCCTGGAGAATGACAAAGATTACTAATTCAAGATTAGCGAATGTTCTGACTGATAGAGCTACTATTCCTGAGCTTCTTAGGCTTATCGCTAAAGGCTGGCCGACGGTGCCTAAGATAATCAATGGTCAAGCTCTTATGGCTACTATGGAGCATTCTTGTACTATCATAGCCTCTGAGCTTCAGACACTTCTAGCAAGTGGGACTAAGGATACTCTTCAGGTCTTTTGTCAATTATGGGATCAGCAGGAGTATGAGAATAGGACAAAAAATCAGGGTACGGATATTATTAGGGATATGTGTGTTAATTTAATAGGAGGGACAGTTCCTGACTATATCAGAGGAATGGAACGAGATTTAGGGGCTGTTATTGCTGGGGGATATACTGCGAGATGTATTTTTATCCACGCAGATAAGAAGTCTAAGGAGCTTCCAGATGAACCTACGATTGAGAGTATTCCAAAATCTTTGGAGTTGTATAATAAGTTAAAAAATGATCTTTTATATATCGCAAGTAATGTGAAAGGTGAGTTTAAGATTTCTGAAGAGGCGAGGCTTATATTCTCTAATTATTACCCCGCAACCTCAGCATTACCTGATGATTCAGATGCTATGCTTAATTTTAAAGAGCGGATTAAGACTCATATTTTTAAGTTAAGTATGATATTAAGCGCAGCAAGGAAAGATTCACTTATTATAGAAGGTCAGGATATAAGAGATGCGATCTTTCTCATAACCTCCGTTAGACGGCAGCTTGATAAGGTCTTCCGTGGGATAGGGTCTTCTCAGTTAGCTGAACCTACGGCTAAGGTACAGTCAATTATCGAAAGATATGGGATGTGCACTAAGCTACAATTAATTCAATCTACGCATAGGCACTTTGATCCTGCTGTCTTAGACAGAGTGCTTTATGTACTCGAAACAATAGGATTTTTAACAATTCAAAAAAGAGGCGGTAAGATATACTACGTCCAGATTCCTAAAGGTAATCAAGGAATGGGTCTTGGTTCAGTTTCTAAATCAGTAAATATTCCATAAGGAGTTTTAAATGTCAGAGACAACACAACAAAAAGGTGCGGTAGAGTTAGTCGAGCGTGGTTTTCTAGCTCGTCAAGAAGAAACGCAGAATATCATTGTACGAGATGATGGAACTAATACGGCTTCTATTCCAGGTTTTCCTTATATCTTCGAGGCTATGGGAGATAAGATTCTCGTGGCCGTGGATGTTTATAAGAGTGGTTATGAATGTAAAGAATGTAAGGGAACTGGGAAGATTACATCACATTGTGCTTGTGAGGATAGTGGCCGGCCAGGTTATAAGTATGTAGAACCAGCAAATGACGTACAGAAAGATATGAAATGTCCTGAGTGTCTTGGAGATTTTATCTCTAAAAGAGTAGATAAAGAGTGCTCTGAATGTAAAGGTAAAGGTGCTCTTATCTGGATTCCAGATCAGTCTAAATCCATGCCTACTACAGGTGTGATAGTATCAGTAGGATCAGAGGTAAAGAATCTTAGGTTAAAGAATCATTCTCGTGTACTCTTTGGTGCTTATACAGGAGTGATGATTCCAACTAAGGCTCCTGGGGTTGTGTTCAAAGTTCTTCGTGATATTGAAGTTCTTTGTACAATTCAAGGAGGGGAAGACATGGCGGTATTTGACTTTGTAGTAACAGATAAGGAGCTTTAAGATGAAAAGAATTATATTTCTTACTTTATTCTTCTGTGCGTTAGCTATTACCTACGCTCAGATTCAACTTCCACCACGTTTAAGCACAGCAGATGTTTTTACTATCCAATCACAGCTTAGGGTTATCCAAGAAGCAAAGGATAAGATCGGCACGGTAATTAGAGAGTGGAATCAGGCTCATCCAGGGTATAGGATAAATCCTCAGACGTATCAAGTAGAAGCTACTTCAAAGCCTTCAAAAGGTGTTGTAAAACCAACGGGGATAGATAAGCAAGGAAAGTAAAAGAGGATAAAAGAAAAGGCTCCCAAGAATAGGGAGCCTTTTTATTGCTTGATATTAGATTTCTAAGTAGTCGGCCAGCAGATGTAATTATACACGTCTGAAGTACCTACTGAATTTGTAATAGTAATACTTGATGATGATACAGTAGCTACCATAGTAGACATATGAGCTGGGGTTGTGGTATCGAAGTAGGTGCAGACAGGAGCATGGCTAAGACTTGCAAGACTATGACTTCCTGTTCCGCTTGAGAGTGTGATAGTTCCTTGATTGTTTGAGTTTGCATTAGTACCAGTTTGAATAAGAGGTGTAGCTATTCCCCCGTCATCAGAAATACCACTGGTAACTGTAAGACCCTGAAAATCAGTCTCATTCTCGAAAGTGAATATTCCATTTGTACAACCAATCCATGCAACTTCATTTCCATTGGTGAAAAAGTTTACTGTTCCTATACCGCCTTGTGTGTTTACGCAGGAGGCATTATTTTGAGTTCCTAGGTCAAAACCAATACTTGAAGCAAGATAGGTATTATCTGCTCCTGATAGAGGATTAGTCCCAGCGGCTGAGCCAGGAATGCCTATGATTATAGCTTGAGAGAGGTCATCTTCCATACTAACTTCAGAAGCGCTATCATCAGAGTTAGAAAGGATAGTTTCAATCTCAGCAGAAGAAGAGCCCAGTGCTGCATCTATAACAGTTAAAATAGCATTTCCTGATCCTACACTCATTTCAACAGCAGCGCCACCTATATTAACCTGAAAATCCTCAGTACTTGTCAATGAAGTTCCATTATCACATATAGGAGAGGCTGTTAGAGTTGTAGTATTCGTAACTGCTTCTGGAATACATCCTACAACTACTGAGCCAGTAAAACTTCCAGCTCCAGCACAACTCCAAGTGCTACCATTATAATTCCGAGTGCAAGGGATTACGTTATTATAATAAGTCGCACCTGGATTTAGATTAGAGACCTCAACATCAGCATAGCCAAAATTCCCAGCTATTCCTGGAAATCTAGGAGCTGTTATAGCTGCGTTTATAAGTGATGATATATCTTGAGTTCCTCCTGTAGCAGTAAAGAAGACTTGAGGAGAGCAGCTTGAGTTTGAAGTATCTGAACAGACGGAGATGAACCATGAAGTTCCAGAGGGGGTTATCATATTCGTGGTATACACCGAGGTAGATAACTGTCCTGAGCTATTCAGATTACCACTTTGAAAAGCTATCGTAGGATTAAGTGGTGCTCCGTTTATATAATAACAAGAGAGCTGAGTACAGTTATGTCCGAAGACTAGGCTAAGCTGATAATGAGCATTAGCCCAAGCAGTGCTATCTGAATCAGTCACAGTAGCGGTTATAGTAGTCATCTGGGCAAGAGCGTGAACACTTCCTAAGAGAAGAAAGTATCCGAGGATAGAGAGTAGTTTTTTCATTTTCATATTCTCCTTTAGAAGTGGGTCTTATAACCACTTACAAGCTGAACCTTGAATTATAGTCAGAGCATCAGAAGCATTTGCGGTACTTCCATAGATTGTTACGATTGCAGCATTTGTGCTTGTTTGCATGTTAAACCATATATGCACGTGATAGTAATTAGCAGATCCAGAAGTGGCTGGAGTTACTGTTGCTACTGTAATTACTGTATTATCATTTATCTCTGGCCCCCATTCTGTGTTTGCAGTAGTGCTTGTCCAGAGATTAGCGCCGTATGTTATATAGGAAGTGTTAGCACTTACTCCGAGTCCTATGTGAATTCCCGCGGCGGCTGTTGCTTGATAATAACCAAGATCACAAGTTCCACGCACTAAGGTAGAACTGGGAACAGAGGGCAAGGCTAATATATCTGTGTAACTTGTATTAACTGTTGTAATTGTTAACGTAGAAGCTACTGAGACAACAGGAGAAGCTGAAACTGCCGAGACTGCTGTTGCTACAAAAGCTGTAGTAGCAATTTGTGTTGTATTTGTACTAGCTGCCGCTGTAGGAGATGTTGGAGTTCCTGTTAATGCGGGTGATACAAGTGGGGCAGCGCCAATAGTTCCGGGGCTGACTGTAACAGCCGCAGAGCCATTAAAAGTAGTTCCCGGAGAGGCTCCACCTGTTGTAGCAAAAGTTAAAGCATCAGTAGTGGTTCCTCCGCCTGCTGTAATAGTACACGTACTTCCAAGTACACAAGATTGTCCATTTACAGTTGTAGAGTCGTATTGTAATGCTGCATTAGGAACAGGTCCAGCAGTTACGTTTAAAGTTGGTGTAGTCGCTGGATCAATTACTGTTGGAACTAACCAAGAAGGCCAACTACCAGATGGGGCATTGAAATATGTAACTGTACCAGGATTAGAACCTGAAGTAAGACAAGCCCAACTTGAACCTGAGTATCCTCGATAACAGTCCTGAGTTACATTGTAATAAATACTTCCAGGAGCTAGTTGAATAATAGCCTCTGTGTCGATGTAACCATAAGCTCCTATAGTAGCTCTATAGCGTGGAGCTTGAATTAGGCTATTGATAAGAGTAGAGAGATTCATAGAACTCCCTGTAGCTATAAAAGGAATATTAGCACAAGGAGCAGATGCATAAGGACAGATATTAATTGTCCATGAGCTGCCGGCTGGAGTTATTACACTATTCTGATACACGGTAGCACTGAGGACTCCTGAGCCATTTAGACTTCCTGATTGCGTAGTAACAGAGGGAGAGAGTGGAACTCCGTTGATGTTATAATTATTAATATTCGGATTATTAAAATTTGGAACAAACTGTAAACGCCAGGGACCACTAAACCACGTAGTCCCATCTGCGTCTATGACTGTAGCACTCAGAGTCGTATTCTGCGCGACTCCTATACTAGATAAGAGAGAGATAAAAGAAAGCAAAAGAATCTTTTTCATTAGAACTCCTCTATTCCTAAATCTTCACAGATACAATCCCAGATATGTTGATAGAAGTTATGCCCCATTAATTTCATTATCGTAACCATCCCCAGTCTCGAATTTGTTCATATCTCCTTGTCGTGCTCTTCTCTATATCAGTTCTATACTGACAGTTTGGAATATTAATCTTCTCCATTTTTCCTTTTATAATACCAAAAGCTCCCTCTATAGAATTCGATGCGCTTAATACAGCTCCGATATAGCCAAAATTACCACTTGTCTCTAGTTTCCCTTTTACAACCATAGCGTCATAAAGATATATCTCCATAAGCTCTGCTAAGTCTTTCGGATCAATTCCTTCAATCGGAACTCCCTTAGCCTTCGGGACTCTAATCTCTGTGGGGTACGGAGGAATAGATAAAGTAACAGCAGCACCAAAAGAACCGCCGCCCCATTTAATAGTAGGATTTTTTCCGCTGGAAATATCAAAGAGCATATCACCAAAACCATCACCATACATCGTAGCAATGGTCGGATCAGAGACGTAGCCGAAACGTGGTGTCCATTCAAGACCATAGAAGGTATCCTCTGTTACAATTGAATTTAGATCAATTATTCCTCGGTAACGCATTTGCCGAAGGATAGGTTCGACTTTCGCTAAACCTTCTTTATAAATCTTCATCTCTTCGTTCATGGCAAAAACAAGATTTCCTGAGCATCCTGTATTTGGACCTTTGTTATCATTCATAAACTTCTTCTCTTCAAGAGTCCCTGTCTGGAGGAAGAATTGAGTTCCATTGAAATAAGCAGCAACTCCTATTTCCTCCCCTGTTACGAATTCTTGAAGGATAAAAGGATTATTCTTCGATCTTTTCCATAGGTCGTCGATGAATTCGATTAAATCTTCAGCACTCTTAGCTACATAGGTAAGAGATTTATCATCTGATCCTCCACTACCTTCGTAGGGTTTATATACATAACGCTTGCCTGTTTTTTTAATAAACGCTTTTCCTTCTGAAGCAGTCTCAAAACGCTCAAAAGGAGGGACATTTATCCCTGCCTCTTTCATGGTATTAAGACCAAATTCTCTATCATCCTCAAGCATGTGTTCTATATAACCATCACCGAAGGTTGGAACTCCTTCTAGACGACAAGCCTCAGCTTGTTTTTGTGTGCCGGTAAGATCAAAAAGGCTAAGATCATATCCTTTATAAGATGGAAAGCCATAACCTAGAAGATGCCGGCGCTGATCTACATGATGAACCTTAGGCTCAGGAATCAAGCCACGTAGCACATCTTCATATTCCGGTTTAGATAAGAAATAATCCACCTTATGCCCTTCAGCTATTAAACGAAGGACAAACCAAGCACCCATTCCAGAATATGAAGACATTGCTATTTTCATTTTATTTTCCTTGCTGTGCTACTTTTTCACACAGTTCAGTGTGGCCCATTCCACCCTTCTTCTTCGGACCCTGGTGCATTTGATTATCTGCACTTGTCCGATCCTGTTGTGCTTTTGCTTCTTTTATAGAGAGAGTTGCATCTTGTCCACTCATTTTATTCACTCCTTCTTCGGCTTCGCCGAGTTCTATGATGCGTTGTATGCTCTTCCGAGGTAGTAGGAAAGAGTATATGTGAGAGAGGTTTACCTAGTACAGGAATAGTCTGCTGAAGAATATCACGGCCTAGAGGTTTTTTAGTCTTTCCTTCTCCGGCATTTACGACATCTTCTATATCAGTTACGCCCGTTCCAATCATAGGTCCAAGAAGAGCATTTGCTAATCTATGTCCTTTGATTGCATTTGTATAGTTGTAAAAAGCTCCTGCTGCACCTATATGTGCGAGCATATCAAAGTAGGTAGAGGTAAAGCTTCCTACTCCATTTTGAAAAGCTAGATTAGAATAGTCTTTATTAAGTTCTTCTTTTGATTGTTTTAAAGACCCCGTTCTACCAAATAACTCAGCACTCTTTAATAGGGGAGCTACGGCAGGAAAAACTATTCCAAGAGTTCCTACAAATTGTGCAATTCCTTTTATATCTCCTGCTTTACTCATCTTAACAAGTTCTCTTCTGAGATAGGCAGTTTCAGAGTTTATAAAAGAATGATACATAAAAGCTCCTCGTGCTATGAAATTCCTATTCTGAAGAAGAGAGTTATCTATTGTTTTTTGAAAGAAGAATCTATTATTTACAAAATGATATACCCCTTTTTGAAGTTGTTCTTCTGTTAGTTTTCCTTGTTGTTTGATTACGTCCTCGGGGTTTATGCCCATTTCAGCTAATTCAGCTAAGGCTCTCTTATTCCCTTTAAGTGCTGCATTAGCCCAGAAGATTGCGGAATGAAATCCAACTGCTCCGGCAGCACTTAGTTGTTTCAAACGAAACCAGTTAAAAAGTGGCTGATGGATACTTTTCTGAATAATAGAAGCTGCTGTAGGACTTTTAGTCCACTCGGCTATTTTCCCTGAGCGTGCTAGGAGGTCAGAGTGAATAACATCCCACATAGTAGTTGCATGAATTGAAGAGGATTCAACAGTTTTAAGCATTGAATCTTTATCTACTTGTAAAAGTGCTTTACCTATTGCTGAGATAGGAGCACTCATAGGTAAGTGAAAGTATTGTCCTATGTGGGGAATAGCGACTAAGGGAATTTGCATTGTTCTGAAAAGAGAACTTGCTACTCGTTCCCATTCCTTTGGACTTGTATAAGTTGGTTCTGTGTTGAGAAGAGGAATTTGTCGAGCCTCTGAATTTCCTTGTCTTCTGAATTTATTTACGATAGAAAACTGCCTATTCATCTCTACAGCGGAGCCTGCTTGGGGAGTTTTAGTTCCCTTAGCAAATGTTGTATCTTTTAATTCATTAGATACAATAGAGGCAAGTCTCTGACCATTCATTTGAATCCTGGGATCGGTATGCTCTAGTTGCTCTGCTATGATAGGAGCTATGTTCTCATAGTGTGCTCCAAGAGATCCGACAATTCCATCAAGTCTAGCTTGGGCTCTATGGTATAAATTAAGTTGCTCAAGAGTCATTTGTGAGCTATTCGAGAGTCCAGTCTGGGGATTTAGATTCTGCCCAAGAATCTTCTTTGTTACATTTTGAATAGGTTGATTATTCTTTACAGCATAGTCATGAATATCCCCTATTGTAGAAGTCTTTAAAGGAAGAGCATTCCTAGCTGCATCTGAACTTTGATGCCAATTTTTCAAAGCATCTACGTTCTTAGAATACTCCCCAAGAGCGCTAAGTCTGATTCTATGATACTCTGCTAATTGCTCTCCTACTACTTTTCCTCCGGCAGTTAGACCTGTTTCCCACTCCTTATTTCCAGCAAGAGAAAGAATATCCCTACCTAAAGAAGTCTTTTCTAAAGTGCCAGCAATAGCTTCTGCACCTTCTCCTTTAGTAAAAGAATCCGCAGCTAAGGCTAAAAGTCCACCCATTAGAAGTCAATCCTTTCTCTATCTCCAGTAGAAGTAAGAAGATCACTTATAGAGGTATCTATATCAGCGATCTTCTCTTGTGATTTTAAATTCTTAGCTCCTTTTTGAAACAGAGCAAAACGATCTCCAGATAGAATCTTATGCGCTGCTAAAGCAGCTTTCTTAGCTTTAGGATCACCTGAGAACATCTCTTTAAGATTCTTCTGCTCTTCTAAAGTCTTTTCTACAAGAAGTTGATGTTGCCATTGCGTAGGATTCCACATATCTCCTTGAGTACTTCTGAAGATATTATGCGCTTTCGGCCATCTCCCACTTCCTAAGAAGTTATCGACATGATTATAGATAGCTTTAGCATAATATGCTAATTGATCCTCAGTTGGCCGCCGGCCACTCATAAACTTCTGAGCTTTTGTAGATTCTGTTAGACGCTCTTCAAGAGCCTTACCAAATTCTTTAGGCATCCCTTTTATGTAGTTATACATAAAGCCGAGAAAATTAGGATTCTGTACACCTTCTCTAGTATTCTGATGTTCAAAATACACTCCCGCATCTTTAAGAGCTTTGGGATAGAAATGCGCACTTAAATCTTTAGCAAAATCCTCATCATCCATATCAGTAAAGAACTCAGTTAGGGTCTTTCCCTGAGCTTTAGCTTTTTTTATATGTTGCTGGAGCCTTATTTTATAATCAGGAGTAGCCTGATACCTAGCTGATGGTTGGCCGTATTTATCAACAGTACGTTCTGATCTAATTTTTAAAGCTGGAGCATCTTTCCGTCTCTTAGCGATTTTTGTAGCCTTCTCAGGAGGGTCAGTGCCTAGTACATCTTCAGCCTTTGCTCCTACCTTTTGCACGGCTTTAGCATACTCTTGTTCAGCCATCTTTTTAATATCTTCAGGCTTCATCATCTTAACAATGGCTGGCCCTTGTTTAGCTACCTTAGCAGTTACTTTGGCTATATAATATTCAAGAGTATTCTTAGCCGCGGGCTTTGCTAGAGTCTTAGGTACAGTAGTTTGCGTTACCTCCTCAAGTCCTTTTACATTCTTACTAAGCTCCGAGCCTGCTTTAGTCATAAGCTCATTTAATCTTGAATTCAAATACTTTGCATCCTCGCTCCCTGGTTCTATATCAGAAAGTCTCTTACCTGTTGCTCCTAAGAGTGCTCTAATATATCGAGCAGATGAAAGTACCGGACCCCAACGAGCAGGGTCTTCACTCATAAGTCCAAGTTCCTTATCTTTAATACTCTCCCTTGTAAGTCCTGATTGTTCCGTATCATGGATATGATGTAAAGCATCTAGGAATATAGACTGCTGAGCAGGTACTCCGCCAGCGATAAGATTATTCCCTATCTCAGTCTTATGATCTTCATAAATTTCCTCAGAGGTAGCTCTTCTTTTTCCCTCTTTTCCCAGATCAAGAGTCTCAGCTTTCTTTGCCCACTTTTCAGGAGCTAGGTCTATTAACTTCTTAAGTCCTAATCCAACAACATCCATAACACCATGAAAAACAGTAAAATTAAGAGCATCTCTCCATGCTTGACCTTTATCTCCTTCAGGACGTGTTGCAACTCCATAAGCCAAGCCCTCAGTTCCAGCCATTAGATAACCAAAAGTCTTCTTACCTAGCGGAGTCTTTAAAAGGCTCCTTGTTAGTGGAGAACCCTCAGCAACAGCTTCTAAAGGTGCCATTCCGAGGGATAAAGCCGCAAAAATAGGAAACTGCCCAGCCGCCTCTGCTGTGCCTCCAGTAGCTTTAGACAAAAGCCCACCATAAGTAGGCATAGCCTCTGCCCAGAACTCATGATTCTCAGCTTGAATTCTAGCTCCCCTGGCAACTACACTCTCCTTATGCTGCACCGAGGTAATCTGATTATGTAAACTCATCATTTGCTCATGCCAGGGTTTTCTTAAATCAGCCTGTCTTTGAGCATCTGGTTTAGCTCTCTCAGCTTGTTGATTATGATAAAGAGCTACGACATCATCAATTGTATTGCCTAGAGCATTTGCTAACATCCCATAAACCCTAGCAGTTGAGGCAAGGCCGCTATCTAAACCATGCTTTAGATCATGAATCATAGAGTTATTATAAGCATCATCGATATTATAATTAACAGCCTCTTTATAAGCCTGCTTCATCCATAGACTCTTATCAATAGGGTCCATATGAAGCTGACTAGGCTCGGAACCGTATAGAGGCCGAATCATCTTATCATAATAATGCGAAGCAACTCTTTCTTTCTGTTTATCATCATAATTTGAGAGCATAGCATCATTAGCAACAGTCTTCCATCTATGAAGACTATTAGAAAGTCCGTCATAGGGATCATCTAAAAGATAAGGATTAAGCTGGGTGTTCTTCAGCGCCTCTATCTTATTAGCTTTATCCAATGAGCTAATAGATGAGTATTTTTGCCTTATCTTATCATCTGCCGCCTCAGCTCTCTCTACAGCAATCCCATAAGCCCCTGCATCTCTAGGAGAAAGCCTATCAGGAACTTTAGTTCTGATCTGATTCGTCGGGCTCTTCGTCTGTATCTGGGTTATAAGAGGCTGCGGAGCTAATTCCTGTCCCTGCGGCGCCTGTGGTATCGTCTGTGCTGGCACTGGGTTCCTCCTTTCCTCCTATGAGTTTTTGATAATAAGCAGTAGTTCCATCTACTGTTTGTTTATATGTTTTAAGAGTCTCTTTAGCAGTGTTGATTTGCTCATCAAGGCTCTTGATAACTGATGGATCAGCTTTTACCATACTATTCTTTTGTGTCTCTAGCGATCCAATAGTCTTAGTAAGATCGGAAATAGTCTTTACCGAGTCTGTTTTAAATTTCTCATATGCCTTATTTTGCTCAATAGGATCAGCATCCTTAGTTTCAAGTTTCGCTCTAAATTCACTAATATTAAGTCCGGCTTGATTTGATTGCTCTAGTAATTTATATCCAAACTGAGTTCTCGCTAAATCCTGCCTTCCTTGAATCTGGGCCTGAAGCCTATCCCAAGAATTCTGCGCTTGTACATAAGCTCTCGCATCCATTCTATTCTGCTGTAGAGCAGTCTTATCTAAATTCCCCTGAACAGTCATCTGAGTTCTTATCAAAGGAATCATAGCTTTCATAGTTTCCTGATTCAATTTCTGCTCTTGAAGCTGTGCTTGATATTTAGCAATAGCAGCTTGATTTGGAACAAGAGCCTGTGGTTGCGCCTGTTGAAACTGCTGTGCTAGACTCTGTGTTGCAGCTTCTTGTCCTTGCTGCACTCCCTTATGCTCAGCAGAAGCATTAGCTTTCGGGTCAGTAAAATCAATCTGAAATCCTTTAGCTATTCCTTTTCTCAGAGTATTATCTGCTAAGAGTTGATTCTGTCTTGATGTATTCCTTTCGATAACCACCTGCGCTTGAGCATACGCAGGTGAGTCTTTTGGAATCTGTTTTGCTTGATCAATCTGTGCTTGTAAGGTAAGTAATTGATGTGTCCCATCTGCAATCTTTTTTGACTTCTGATTCTCTATCGCAGTTTCAAATCCAGATACAGCGTTCATAGCTCCTGTGATAGCATTAGCTATCCCTTGTCTGTGAGCATTTTTCCTACCTACAACAGGACGATTATCTGGATTGATAAAAGGAGCTTGCTTATTCTGCGCTTGATTTTGAAGTGGAACTCCTGGAGTCTCTCCTCCAAGCATAGGAGTAGCGGCTGCTTGAGCACTTTTTAGAAGCTCTGCATTTTGACCTGAGTACATAGATAAGAGTGAAGCTATATCAGAACCCCCACCTGACCCTGCGGCAGGTACAGCTCCTCCATTAGCTATATTAGTCGGAAGAATAGACCCGTTGTATGTAGAAACTCCATCACTCATAAGATACTCCTCTCACTAAATAGAACCCATAAATCCACCAATAGGTGTCCCACTACCTCCAAGAGAATTACCAGAGGCTAAGGCTGTTAAAGCTCCTCCCGTCGCAAGAGAACCTATACCACCCATAAGTGGGCCAGCTATTTTTGCAAGTCCTCCTAGAACATCTCCTAGATCAGTAAAAGGAGAAGATGCAACCTCAGCCTCAGCAGCTTGCTCAGTGCCACCTAGAATAGAGGCTTCTAAACTCTGTCCACTCTGTGTTAAATTAGCACTTTCTTGGCTAATAGAGCTAAACTCTTGAGCACTTAAATTAGCATCTGCCAGAGCTGCAACAGAAGAATTAGCTGAAACTCCGCCTGCTCCAAGAGCTGCATTTGTATTAGCCTGAGCAGTTGCTTCCTGTGGAGCAAGGGATTGAATATACTCTTGTAACGTAGCTGAGTTAGTTCCGCCAATAGAATTTAGAAGATTATTTAAATCTCCTCCGATTCCAGCCCCATATATATCTGTTAACTGCTGATCTGAAGCAGCAGCATTAGAGTTTGTTGATCCTGGATTTACAACAACAGTCCCAGAGGAACTTCCAACAGAAGAAACAGCAGTAGAAGTCGCTGCTGGTATAGTATAAGGATTATTAACACTCGATGCACTAGCCTGCCCTGGAGCCCCTACAATAGAAGTAGCCTTAGTCGTCCCGGCAGGAATAGAAGGATTAGTCTGATTATTCCCCGCTGGATTAGAAAAAGGAATCTGCGATGAAGTACCCATTATTGTACTCCTATTCTAAGTCTAAGAGACTTTGTTGTAGTAGTCTGATCTCGCTCTTCTTGAGGGGTACGTTGGAAGATAAGACCAGGTTTTCCTTCTACTCCATTAGACATTTGAAACTTAGCATCTCCATAGAGCGCAGTATATAACTCATTTGCCTTACTCTGAAGATTCAAATCCCTGGCCGCTCGCATGGCGATTGAATAATACATAACATCTTTCCATGAATTAGGAAAGAATATCAAATCAGCATCGGTATCAAGAGGAAAAGGTTGCTCATGGATATATCTCATATACACTTGATAAGTCTGATCTGGAACGCAGCCAATCCATATATTCCCCTCATGTCTTGTCCAAGCAGTAGGCATACCTGGGACATTGATAAGAACTTCAATATTATCAATTGTTTTGAATTTAAGATTAAACCCAGTATTCTGCTGATTTGGATCTGAGAGTTGAATATACCCGTTTGTATAGATAAAGAATGAGTCAACCTTATTAATTTCAAGTCCTTGATCTAGAGTACTTAGAAAGTAGTTAGGAGAATAAACTGCTTGCAGTGGGATTAGATTAACCACTGGTCCTGTAGTCTGAAGTCCTGGAAATTTATAATTCTCAGAGAATTCAAGTGCCGAAGCCTGTGCGTATTGTACAATAAGAGATGTCGGCAGCACTCTATTCTGAAGTAAAGAGGCTACATTCGGTTCAATCGAAGCGATCGAATAACTCATAGAAATCTCCTAAAATACATAAACAGTAGCATTAGCTGTAGCGTCTGATGGGGCTAGATAAATATTCTGTGAATTAGGTGTCTGAGTCTGCCAGATTACTAATTGCTTATCAGAGGATACTAAATGACAGCCAATTGGCTGTTTTAAAAGCCCGTGATTAATCACAATTCCCGTACTCGAAGTGCTCCAATTATTAGAATTTCCCGAAGCTCCACCAGAAGCTCCTATTCTAATAAGCGTTCCTGAAGTGTTACTCGGAGAGAATTGACTATAATTCCCCGTCGCATCTTTTCCAATAGGTAATCCCATTTCAATCTGCCCATTAACAGTCTTATGCAGAGATTGTGCCCACTGTAATAATGCTCGTGGCATACCCATTGCAAAATCGACAGGATTTAAACTCTGACTCATAGAAACTCCTTAAACAGGACGTTGCATCGGATCAAATGATCCATAGATTTGAATCTTAGTAATCCATACTTGAGCTGTTCCTGTGTCACTTAGGGGTGTGATGGTAAGTTGAAGCTGTGGCGAGTGCGCAGTGAATACTCCACTTGAGGTACTTGAGACATTTGGAAAAACCTGAAGCTCTATAGGAACTAAATCCAAGTGCTCTACATCAGGAATAGCATTAAACTGTGCCGGCGTCAACGTCGTAGTAGCAAATCCTGCACCATTAAAAAACCAATTTAATGTAACATTCTCTGATACATCAGCATTAAGTGCGATATAAAGCGCGTCAATTGTTACATCCCTTCCAAAGACAAGCTCTTCTTGCGGGAAGGTGATAATCGGTACATCCTCATTCAACGTGTTTACATTAGGTACTCCATCGACTATAGAATAGAAACTAGGTACTTGAAGTACACTAGATGAATTAAAATACTGTGTCGCTACAATAGCAAGTCCGGTATCAAAATTACTACTATTCGCCGATCCCTGCTGTTGTGCAAGATTTCCAAGAAGTATCGTCTCGACAGTAAAATTAGGAATATCAATATCAAGAGAAAGATGCATCCATGTTTGATTATTCCCATTATACATGAAGATATTATCACTTAATAAGAATTGAATCAATGGGAATATATCCCCACCAAGAAATACCGAGCAAGCATTTGCACTCAAATGTGAGGTCAGATTCAAAGCTAATTCTGAGAATAATCTTGATTTAATCTTATCCCCGATAGGGCTGATTGAGTTAGAGATTTGATAAACATTAGAATTCCCTACAAAAGCACCAGTCTGGTCGTATTGACAAACGAGAGCAGAACTCTGTGCCCCCTCACCCCTATCTCCTAGACCTATATGAGCAAACTGAAAAGGATCAGTGCCACTTCCCAGTGCCGTAGCATAGCTTATTCCCTGTGAGCGGATGATAAAAGCTGTATTATTAGAGACAATTAATCCCGCTAGATAATCTCCAATATCAGCCAGTTGTGCAAAGCCTGCACCTGTAATATCACCTGATGTAGTTTCCGGTGCCCAAGTGTTCAAATCCCCTGCTGCCGTCCATGCAAAGATCATATTCTCATCTTGCGTAAACGTCCCAAGCTGTCCCGCTAAACCGAGTCCGATAAGCGAGCCAGCAAATTTTCTCAGCACAGTCATGCCATTATAAAGAGTAGAAGTAGTAAATAATCCAGTCCCACTGAACTGTAAGATCATAGGACCAAGATTTCCTATATAAAGCGTTCCTCCGACTTCAGCAGTTGAGATATTTGAAAATGACAAAGGGGCAGTTGAGGTACCCGAGATCTGTCCACCTTCTAGTTTCGTAGCTACTAGACAAGAGAAGTAAAAAGCTGGGGGTAATGTTGTAACGGTATTAAAAGAGCTATCTAAGATAGATATAGTATTACCTCCGGTTCCAGGTATCTTAGATGTTAGAATAATCGAATATCCATCAATACTCGTAGAGGCGGCTACAAAAGGATCAGCAGTATCATTATACGCTGCAAGCTGCGAGCCAACTACATATCCACCAGTTCCGGGACTTGTAACTGTATAAGTCTCAAGAGAGCCTCCGCCACCTATAGTATCTACTTGAATCACTTCAGGAGTAAGACCAGGTAAAGCAGGTGTCGGCAGCAATGTTATATACTGTCCAACTACTAAATTCGCTCCTCCTGTAATCTCAGCATTTGTAATAGTACCACCACTTACTGTGATAACTAAAGCAGTAATATTACCAAAAGATGAATTTCCATTTATTAATGCAACTAAACCTGAGACAGTAGAGGTTCTTGAATAACTATTCTCTGCGTCAATATTCGACACTGAGTAGGTATTTGAAGTAGAGCCATTTGTTACAGTCAATTGTGAATACGAAGGAGTGATAGGCTGAACATTAGCGGGGATGGGAACTCCTGCTCTGCCTACATAACCATATCCCGGATTTATAAGAATCCAACCAGTTATAGCTCCTCCACCACCAATAGAAGTAACCTGCACAACACCTGTGCCATTAAATCCAGAAGGATTTGGAGCAGTTGTATTCTGTACAATACTTAGATACTCACCTACAGTATAGTTAATTCCCCCTGAGACTGTAAGATTGCTGGTACTTAGAACAATATTATCAACAGCCTCACCACCTGATCCAGGGCCAGTAATCGTAACAATAGCTGAGCTACCTGCCGCACTTGAGACAGTATTAGTCGCTATACAATCAAGCTCTATACTTGCATACTGAGGCACTGGCTCTGCATCGTATAAAGAGAGCTTAAGCGTATCATTCCAAAACTCCGTCACATTCTCAGGATTCCAAGAGGTCATGTAAAAAATATAATGAACTCCCGTAGGAGTAGTCCCTAAAGTCCCAAAAGCTGTTGCTACGTATCCCAAAGCATAATTCAATTGCCCAGTCAAGGAGTTATAAAATGTCCCAAAACCTATTAATCTAACCCCAGAAGTCCCACTCCATAATGTCGGAGTAGTATACAACTGAGGAGATATAACCACCAGCCTATTATCAATCACCAAGAAACTATCAGTAAATTCAGCAAAACACGTTGGATCAATATAAGCCGGCGGAGCACTTGTATCCATTCCTCCAAAAGGAGACTCCTTCCCTCCATAGGTTATCTCAAGAAGAAGATTAGAAGTCTTCTCCCCGTTCTGACCTACTTGCTCTGAAGTCTTAACTGCTCCCACAAGAATCTCCTTTTAGAGTTATTTTCCACCAGCAAGGAATAGATCAATCTCTCCTGTGAATGTACCAGAGAATATAATAGGAGCATCAAGCCATCCTAACTCATAAATAGGCATATAACCATCAGCACCTGTTGAAACAAACGTATACGATCTACCCGCAGCATCAGTGATAATAAAAGTCTGCCCTGAGGCAGTAAAACCACTCCATTGTCCACCTTTAATCTTAGTATTCGCCCCTAGAGTAGCTGTACCGCCTGTAGTAATCTTCCATATTCGCCCTGTAAAATCATTAGCCATAGCTATTCCTCCTTTCTTTTACAGAGCTTTTTTCTTAGTTCAGATTATAAGAAACATAAAGAACTACGCCATAGAACACAACCGTGGATGATCCAGGAGTAGTAAAATTCACATTAACCAATACCTCAGAATCTGCTGTAGTAATCATTGCCGGACTTGCTACAGCTACATTCTTAACATAAGGCTGAGTCTGTGCAGCAGTTGGCAGACTATTAGTACCCAGAGCAATGATATTAGTAACCGCCGGTGCTGTGTTATTTGCAAATGCAGTCTTTGTCAAACCAAGAGTAGCAGTAGTTAGAGCCGTAGTCCCTACAGCATAAATAACATCAACTCCTGTAATCTGCATACCCTTAGCAATCGGCCCACGCTGAATTCCAGCCCCTCCGACCGTACCACCTACCGTAGCCATATTAGCCGCAGTAATAGGAGGATACCCCGGAGACAAAGCCAATGGCCCACTTGTATTAGCAACCGCACTAGGTCCAGGCACCGCTGCTGCTGTACCAAATTGCTGCTGTGCCCCCGCCGCTGTTGCATAAACCGGAGTCCTAAGCAACATAGAAGAAACATTAGCAAATAACGTAGCTGATAATGAAGCAGCTAGATTCTTCGAGAATAGCCCCGCTGCTGAAGATGCACTTGTAGCATGCCCCGCAGTATCAATAAAATCAGAAGCTCCTACAAATATCTGCATCCCTGTTTGCGGAGTTCCCTGATCCCATACTCCATCTGTATAACTCATATCTCAAACTCCCTTCTGCGCTAGAGCGCGAAATCCTCAGTTTCAGTATACTCATAAGGCTGTCTTAACTTCTCAACAGGAGCAAGTTCTTCTTTACCATCTTCTAAGATTGCAGCAATTTGAACTTCCCTATCCCCAAGCAACATCTTATCAACTGCTGCTGGACATTTAAGAACTCCTCTTTGCCACTGTGCGTCAGCGACTTTTACCTTCTCATCAGTAACACCACAGTAATACCACGGTCCTTGAAGATATGTATGTCTTAATTCACTCATAGAACTTGCTCCTTTGATTGAGAATAGAGAGAATCTACAGAACCCTACGGGCCATTCGATCCCCAGACACCCTGCCACCGAGTTGCTCCAGCACTCATTCTCAGTCTAATCTTCTGCTTCAGAGCATCAGAATCAAAATCATCATCAAAAGTAGTCTTAGGCTTTTCACGATGATATACTACAAGAGTCTGATCCTCTTTCTCAGCACTCATAAACCAAGCAGAAGCACTATTAAGCCATGGAATTTCCATGTGCTTATAATCCTCTGGCAGTAGAGAGTTAATCGTATTATCAGCAGTGTATGGCTTTCCACTCGATCCTAGAACCTCACGAACAAGGAATCTAAGCTCAGGAGGAGTAATCACATACTTCCAACGAAGACGAATTGGGAAGCCTTGATTATCAACCATTCTAGCTGCATGATTTGTAGCTAACTGAAGACCAGCTACGCTAAAATCAATATCAACAGAAGGTCGATTAGGCCACGTACCAGGAGCGTATATAACATTAGCAGCTCCCGGCGCTAGATTCGTAGCCGGAGTTCCGCCAAGTAAAGGATGCTCATCATAAAACAAAGGATTTCCATCTACTGTCTGAACATTAGAAGTAAATCCATTATTAAACGTATACCAAGCAATCATCTCTTGAGTAAACGAGGCTGACCGCGCCAGAAGAACTGGCCCTTTCTTAACCAATCCATACTTATCATCATCCATTAGTTCCTTAGAAGTCCTAATAGCCAATGAATAAGTAAGATGAATATAACGCTTTGACCCACCCTGGATCATCTCGTTATAAGCAGATGGGGAATTCTCAGGCTTTTCCTGAAGTGCAGAAAGCCCTGCCATTTCCATTTCCTGCTCATACTCATTATCTGACGTTTTTTCATGGAACACTTTTGGATAATCACTCATCTTCAACTGAGCATCCAGTGAATCAAAGTATATCTTTGACTGTCCCAGAACCATAAGCTGTGGAAATTTTGCCCTAACCTGTGCCATTTATTATCCTCCTTTCCTTAGTATTGAATTTGCTGTGCGGCTGCGAGGAATACAAAGCGAACACGAGCGTTCACGATGAGTCCATCGAGCGGATTAATCCCTACAATCTGAACAACCGCATCAGAACCAGTGACTCCAGCATCAACATACCAGAAGCCATTTGCATCTACAGTTAACCCAAGCTGTCCTGCACTTGTATTAACCATAGCCTGTGTAGGAGTGTAATTCGCTGCAACTGTCCCAGTCGAGTTATCAAAAACAGCCTCGAAGATATTATCCACATTCGCAGCGACATAAAGCGTCCGACCATCTGAGATCGGAGTTCCTAGTGCGATATTAACAGCATTAGGCTCATTAAGAACAAAGCCATAAGTCTGAATCGCTCCAGGAGGTCCAATCGGTCCAAAAGGTACACCCGGAGCACCTTTACCAGATGTTCCAAGATTCAACCCAGGAGATTCAGATACTCCAAGAATTGCCCCTGTATACGAAGTACCATTCCAAGCCGTCGCATAACCAGAGATACTGGAGATAGGAGTACCGTATTTAAAGGTTTGACCAGCAGCTTCAGCTAATGCTTGTGTTAGTGGCGTTGTATTCGCCCTATTCATAATGGAAAGAATAGGAGTATGATAGGTAATATTTGGCCCTGCCATTTTTTATGTCCTTTCTCCAGAGTTACTGGATTTTTGGTTAATCTTATAAGGATTTAGCGAACAGTTCAGAACTTACTTCCTGTCCTTTCATATCCTCCGGCTCGTAGAAACTCATAGCATCCCTATGAATAGCAGACGCAAGACGATCATCTTTTCCAATCTCTTGATTCATCTTAGCTTGAACTTGACCTTTTCCATGTATAGTCATGGTTTTTAGATAATTACGTTTAATTGCCCCAAAGTATCTTGATTTAAGAATCTTCAAGCAAACAGTATCACCATAAGCATAATGGTCATTTGCATCAAAGTTTAAGAACTTAGGAAACTGTGGGTCAAGGTCTTCAGGTATTACAAAACTCCAACCTGTTGCAAGACATACTCCTAAACGCTCAGGAAGAATATGAACCCAACGAGGAATATAATTCTTATCCAAAAGCTTCACATTTAAAAACTCAGGAGCATCTTGTTGGATAGTTTGAATTGGGATATTAAGATTTGTAATATCCTTTTCAGAAATCTTTGTCCAGTCTACTTCTGGCTCTTTATCTACAGAGTTCTCAGCCTTAGCAGCAACTCTTACAGTTGCTGCTACTTGTTGTTTAAGCTGAAAAACTTCTTTGATAAGTTTTGTTAGTTCTGGATTAGGTGTTTCTGGTTTAACTTCCGTAACTACTCCCGCCTTAGTCTCAGCACCATTCTGCTCTTGTTTCGCAGCTACCACTGGATTTTGAGTTACTTTAATCGGATCGTTAGACATACTCAAGCTCCCCCGCTTCTGCTGCTCTGGTAACTATAGCAAGCGCATCATCATCACTCAACCCTGTTAGACGTGCCATTCGCTTAATATCCGCTGTGAGTTCAATAACAGGCTTTTCCTTTGAGTCCTTATCCGAACCCTTAATATTCGACGAAGCAGAGGCAAAACGAGATTTAATCTTCCCATCGTTAATCTCTTTCATATGCTTACCTACGATAGTATGATAAACATTCTCAACAGATGCGGGGTTATTTCTAAAAGCAAGAGGCTGTGCGGCAAGAACGGTGTTTACCTCTTTCTTCAAGTCTCCTGTATAATAAGGAAACTCATCCTCCCTATCCTCAAATACCTGCCTCCGAACATTTTCAGCCATTACTCCAAGAATAGCTTCTGCTTGTGGTTTAGTTACCTCATTAATTACCCCTTTTGGATCGGTAAGAATATTCTCAAGGAGATCGTCATCTCTATTCTTATCTGCCTCAAGCTTTATCTTATCGGCCGCAGCCTTATCCGCCCTCTCCTGCCTTGTCTTAATATCCGTAACAAAGGCAGTAATAGAATCAAGCCCCTTAAGTCTCTCATCAATACTTGATACCTTAGTATCAAGAGCATCTACTTTATCAAACTGTGTTTTTAACTCAGGAGGAAGTTCCATCTTCTCCTCTTTCTTATCATTCTTATCATCCGTCAACCATGATGGTTTCCAAACAGCCATATTAAGCACCATCCTTTGCTAATGGGTCAGAGGCAGCCACCTTCATCTGAGCTACTTTAGCATCTCTATCCACATTCTGATTCTTCAAATACTCAACAATCTTCGGAAGATCAATTAACGTACCAAGAGCATTTATAACATCAAGCTTTGCAGCTACCTGTTCATGATTCTTAGCTACATCCTTAGTCAAAAGCAATTCCTGAAGCAACTGTTTCTGACTAACTTGAAGGAATTCCACCAGAATCTGAAAATCCGCCTGTTGGTATAGCGCCTTTAAATCCGCCAATTTGGGAATTAAATCCTGTATCGCCTGCATTAGCTCCTCCATTACCCTTCGGTGGGTTTAGCTGTGGTATCTCAGGAAGTAAACGAGATACATCATCATGATTAAAATTACGAAGAATCGTCTTATAAAGAGCCATGTTAGCTAGAAGAACACCACCGTAATACTCTGATAAAGCAGGAGGCATATTCGGCTGACCCATAGCCTGCAGCATCTGAGCATTTTCTTGATAAAACCTACTCAAAGCTCCAGCTAAGAGAATATCATTCTGTCTCTCAAGCTCTTTATTATTCGATGCTGTAGTTGGCCGCAGTCTGAATCCAAGTGTTCCACTTTTAAACGCCGCAAATGCTTTCTTTAAAGTCTCTGAATTATCTCCATACTTCCCTAACTTCTTCCCAATTCCTATCGAAGCGTACATAGAAAGAAGCTTAATCGCCATTCTTACATGAGCTGATCTCATATCACTCATTCGTAGATTATTTCGATTATTCTGTTGGATAAGCATCATTGAGGTACCCGATGCAGAGTATATCCCACGTTTATTATTAACCAAACCCCCACCAGTACCAGAAATAGCAGGATCAATCCCAGCTCTTTCCTTTGCACAACTCATGATAAACTGATCCGAGCTATTATCCTCTCCTATATCCGAGCCAGATTTAATCTGCTCAATCTCTCCCTCTTTCGCAGGAATCATTACTCCAGGATACATTTGAAGAATAGAACTTAACTTCGACGCCGGATCAACTCTGATAATTCCAAGCATAGAGAAGTTTCTATTATTAGTACGCCAGTTAGAGTTCTGAGAGAGTTCCTTCTGATAAGACCTAAGCATCTGAGCATATCCTGTGCCAAAGTAATTCTCATCATCATAACTCAACTTAACATCTTCCACTGGTTGAATATTATCAGGGTAGAAATTATAAATCGTATACAACACTTTATCACTTTTCTTATGATACTTTGCAAAAAGGGAAAAAGTCCTATTCCCTTTTCTATATCGAATATAACAGTTATAAAAATCCCACTCAGCTCCGCCATGCTCAGTTGTAGAAGACTCTACAGCATTCTCCTGAGCTACCTCAAACTGCATCTGAGCTTGTTCTGTACGGTCAGGAGAACCTAGAATCCAATCTAATTTCTCATCCTCACCTTCATAAAGCGCACTCTTAGTCTTTAACTGCCGCACCTGCCAGTAATTAAGAGTCTCAATAGTATAATAAAAATCAGCATCCCCAAGAACAGGAATCCTTGGATCAATACCAAATTTATTCAACGGCACTAACTTCGGATGAGGACTATCCCTCTTAACAATCTCGTCAAATTTATATGAAATCTTATTCTCCTCAGTCGATCCTCCAGAGATATAAGAATACTTCTCCTCAACATCATACTCCCAGGGAAATTCAGTAATCCCTGTCCCATACTTAATCGCACTGTTAAAAAAAGCCTGTTCTACTCTATAAAAATCAAGAGCCGCAGGATCATAAGCCTCATCCATTAAGAACTTCTCTAATACCCTCTTCATATCCTCTCCCTCTTTTGTAGGAGAATCTCCTGAGAGTGAGATCGCAAAGAGAGGATCGTACATATAAATAGCCCCCAAAATACGTGAGAGCAACTCATCACAGAAAGTTCCTATTAACTGAATTACCAAATTAGCAGCCCCCGGCCAGGGGAAGTCTTGTTCCTTATTCTTCGGAAGACCTTTATAAAGTCGAACATATTCAGGCAATCTATCTGTTCTAAAATTCTCTAACTTAGAATCAATAGACTTCACATTCTGCCTTATAAATTGTTCCAAGTCAAGAATATCCTCAGCGGTAAACCCACTGATAGAATCGACTTTTACCTTAACCGGAGGCTCGTAGGGCATATTATCCTTTTATACCTAAACTGAATCTTTAGGCGTACTTGCTAAAACTCCCTGAACAAGTTTATCTAACTTATTCGAGACAGTCTCCTCAGAGATAAAGAAAGGAGTGTTTAAAATATTAAGCGTAAGAACTTGCTTCAATGAATCATAAAGCCAGCCTACCTCTACTCCATGAGTCTCAGTAGAACCGGTATAGCCTGAAATAGCAAGTCCTTGATTATGAGCTTCAGTCATAAGAGCATTAAACTGATTCTCCGTCAGACCATTAAACACAAGTGAGCTAATCTGATGTCCCATTATATCGCCGCCTTTGCAAGAGTTGGATCAGCTTTAACAATACCATTCCACTGAGCCTTATAATCCGCTACATAAGAGTGTAAGAAATAATGCCTCAGATGCTTTCTTCCATGATGATTAAACTTCATCTTTGCCTCTGAGACTTTTTTCATACTCAACGAAATCATCTTATAAGACGCATCAATAATCTCTGGCTCATCTATAGACTTTCGCATCTCCGACACCGTCGGAATCGGCAGCGCACTAAGAACAGCATCTAAGCCTGCTACAAGAACATCAATCAACGGTCCAATATTCCCACCTAATGGAATATCATTAGTCACAACTACTAAAGTATTAAGTGCCTGAATAACATCAGCAACAGGGCCACCACCTACCCATGAAGCCTCAGCAGTTTGAAGTCCTTTAATAGCAGCTTGAAATTCAGGAAGCCATGAAGCTCCTGAATCTGCAACAGCAACTACAGCCGCAGCAGATACAAGTGCTATATTAATAAGATTCTCAATCTCCTGTGTAGACATTGAGCAACCTTCAACAGATAACAGAGTAGGAGCAGTCAAAGCTACTGCTCCTACTCTCATAGAACTAGCTAGAAAACTTCTACGATTCATTCACACCCTCCTCGGTGAGTTTAATTATGAACATATCCAAGAGCATAAGCTATCGTAAGAACTAAACAAAGCACTCCAAGAATACCTCCACCTACTCTATAACGAGGTTCTGGGAATACAAAAACACTTCCAAAGTTCATAAGAGTGAGAATAATCAAAATTACGAGAATCATTTAAATCTCCACTTCCTAAAGTTTAAAACCAGCATCAGCGCAAGCAGCCTTAACATCAGGCCAGACCGCAATTAAATCTTTCAACTGTGTAGCATCCATTGGGATATTAATCAATCCTGTAGGATTTGCTGCATCTCCTAGTCCATCTGTTACGACTTTATCAACTGCAAGAAAGAGATTAATAAGAGCAGAGATAAGAGCCGGACCTTTGAAGATAAGATTCTTCAAATTCTTCAGCCAATGTGCTACGTCCTCAAAAGGAATCTCAACATTTCCAATAACTACATTAGCCATTTTACTACTCCTTTGCGATAACTGTATTCGGTAGTTGAAAAGTGCTACTAGATATATTCCCTGCCGAACTCGTAAGTGTTGAAATAGTAGTCCCAACCCCAGGCACAGTAGTAACACTCCCCACCGGCGGATTCTTAATAAAAGACTTAAAATCCAATACAATCGCAGAAAGGAAATTATACAAAGCCTTATACCAAACACCACCATATTCCACCGGGCTAGGTAAAGATTGAACAAGAGCACTAGCAACTAATAGAATAATATACATCATCAACATATGTTCAGCAGTCGGACTAGCTAGAAAATTATACATCTCTCAAATACCTCCTAAAGATGTGCAACACTGTGCACAGCTATATCTGCTATGATAGTAACAAAAATACCCACAAGCAGCCAGACCATCCTATTTAAATTTGAAGAAATACTAGCCACTGTCTTCTCCGTCAACGTAACACGAGTAGCCAAAGAAGGATTATTCTGTCCTCCATCGATCATTACAAAATCATGAAGTTTTTCAAACTCATCTGTTAGATGTTCCAGATCAACACCCATCCTTCCC